>Ga0007882_10000216_pt1 | contig 34225 bp, 31 predicted proteins | sample CryBogCBH12Aug01_FD_71195 | JGI IMG/M metagenome (GOLD analysis project Ga0007882, IMG submission 71195) | Freshwater microbial communities from Crystal Bog, Wisconsin, USA - CBH12Aug09.1 | ecosystem: Environmental > Aquatic > Freshwater > Lake | place: Crystal Bog, Wisconsin, USA | collected... | reverse complement strand
CACAGGCGCGAATTTGGCCGTTTTCCCGCGCCACGGCTTACCGGCTGGTCAAGGGGCGCATGATTCAGGCGGGCATTGACGGCGGCATGGCCTCGCCCAAGGGACTGCGGCATGGTTTTGCCGTGGCCTGTATTGCCCAAAACATCCCGTTGCCGACAATCCAGAAATGGATGGGACATGCGCGGCTGGAAACCACGGCCATCTATCTCGGCGTGTCCGGCGATGAAGAGCGCAAGCTGGCAAAACGGCTTTGGTCAGAAGAAAAAACCCGTCAAAAAAAGTGACGGAATCACACTTGCAAAAACCCGAACATGGCGTAGCTTCATCGTGTGAATCAGAATGCGCAATTCTGGTTCATGGCGTTTGCGGGTTTTGCTTGCCACCGGAGCATGGTCAATGTGTGTTGACCGCATAGGTTCTTTGTATTCACTGCTGAAAGATTAATAGCAGCATTCTGATCCATGCACCTCTAATTTTTTAAGTGATATTTTGAATCGGTATGCGCGCATCTTGAGGATAAGCCCAATCGATATTCATCTCGTGTTTTTTTCTTTACATTTTACCAGTTCAATAGACCTTTAATACGTGTGTGAGAGTAAATCCGAGAATTTTTAATTTTTCTCGATCAGATTTAACGGACAATCATAAAATGCAACTTCCAGAAAAAATGCTTACTGTGCTTTCGGCTGTAGCTGAAATTCAGCGAAGCCGAAATGAAGAGGAGGCTTTTGTGATAGCTGCGGTTAAACTTGGCGAATTAGATTATCCGCTGGTAATGCTTTCACTCGTTCAAGAAATCGATGGCAAACGTTACGTGGTTGCAAGACCAGACCGTGCTACTGGCCCGCAATGGGAAATGGCATCCAAGAAGACCATGCGGTTACTAGATGGCGGAACTGACTTGTTAGCGAAGATTCTTCACCGCAGGCAATCCAGATTTGTAAGAAATTCACAAAATGATCCACTAAATGAGAATGACGAAGTGCTTTCCAAAGAGATAGGCATTGTGTCGCAATATGCAATACCACTATTTACAGAGTCGCTGCTCATTGGGACAATTCAGATTGACTTAAAAAATGTAGAATCCATTGTGCCCGAAGAGGCGTTGATCCTTGATGCTTTCGCCGCACATTTATCTTTAGCCATAGAGCGATTACGCGTTATTGAAGCACGGGATCGTATTAATCAGAAAATGTTGAGTCATGCTAAATTAATTGCATTCGATCTGGCTGCGGCGAAGATTATGCATGGACTTAACAGAAAGATACTACAATACGGTAAAGAATTAAATGCTGCTATCGCCGACCAAAATATAAGGGTTAATGAGCGAGCATTAAGGTTTTTGCAGAATACAAAAGAAGAAGTTGGGACTTGGCGTACAACAATTCAAGCAAGCATTTCAACAATACGATCCACTGAAAGTCCAACAGTAATATATGTCGACACTTTAGTAAAAGACGCTGTGGCTTATTGGCATGAATCCTGCCATCCAAACAGAATTAAACTTATCTTAGAAGCTGGTGCCCCTACAGCAACAATTCGAGGGAATCAAACCTCTCTTTTTGAAATCATCTCCTGTCTCCTTACAAACTCAATTGATGCGAAGGCTCGCGAAATACGCATAAACACAAAATTTGAAATGCGCCCCAATTTGGACGACGACCTCGTTAAACATGTTGTCATTTCAATCTCCGATAATGGCTCTGGGTTTTCGCCGCAAAGCATGGTAAAAATAGGCTCTCTAGGTTGGACTACCAAAGGGCAATCTGGACACGGTATGGGTTTGGTATTGGTTGAGCTGTTGGCTACCCAATTTGGCGGTAGATTTTCCATCAAAAGCCCAGGCAAAGCTTCGGGTGAAGCCGAAACTGAAATAGCTGTTTGGATTCCAGTATCAGATCAGAATACAGAATCAGAAAAATAAACCATGAATAATTCCGAAGAATCTTATTTGACCATCCTGCATGTTGACGACGATGAAGATGATATTAATTCAGTCAATAAGCTGATTTCAAATTTCAAGGGCGTCAAATTATTGCCTTGCAATAGACCGGGGCAAATAAAGAAAATCGCTCCCCGCTCATTAGACATTTCTATAGTTGATCTTGAATACGAAGGAAAAATGCGCGACCAGGAGGTGGTTGGGATCATTCAAGATGTTGCACCAAACTCAAGAATAATAGTTTTATCAAATTATGGCACCGGTGATGCAAAAAAAAATCCATACAATGCATCTGATGTAATCTCCAAAACAATATTTCACAACAACCCTCATGTGTTATTAAGTTCGATAATAAAATTGCTGGGCGAGGATGATGATGTTCCTCCGGCTACGCTCGGCAAATTTGAAGCTGTTGTGCTTGAATTTGAGAATGCTATAGAACGTTGGCGACAAAAGCGCCGAATTGATTTTGACACTTTACTTTCAGCTTCATTCGAGTGGATAGTTTGCTCACATAAGACTTTCGTTTTTTTTGGACTACTTATTTTTTCTGCGATAACATTGCTATTTGCTTGCGCACTGATTCCATTTAGTGGATTGCGCATTTGCGTCATATTGTCTTGTCTCGCTATCGGATTCCAATGCGCTTGGCAGATAATTGAATCCGCAAAAAACAAACTTCTTACTCGAAGAAATCGTAATAGAGTTAATAAAAGTGATGTAAGTCCATATAACTTTGAAATCTAGTCTATTACAAATATGGACACCAACTTAGCAATGACTAACATTGTGGAAAACTTACCACTTGGATGTGCGCACTCAGAGATTGTAAATATTTTTTACAATCCGCCTAAAGCCATTGTGCAACTTGCCTTGGTGGCCATAGTGGGGTGGGCTTTCCGTCATGTCGTGCATTGGTTGGGAGACCGATTAAAACAGGGGAATGGGGCACCGATTACCGTCATGCTTTGCATGAGCCTAATGTGGGTCTATGGTTTTCTTGAAACTTCTATTCAGCATGGAATAGCTGGCGGTGAAAAAAGTCAAGACTGGTCATGCAACCCTCTTATATTTGCATGTATGGGCAGCGTTTTTATGCTCATTTCCATGTGGATTTATATAAAAAGCAAAAACAAGGACGACGAACCCCCAAAAACCTAAATGCTTATGCTAGGCGTTAATATTTCGGCTGGGGGATTGGGATTATTGCAGCTTTTATTGACTTTCAAAATGGTATCGTCTTCAAAAAGCTGGCTTTTTTTTAAAAGTTCAATCTTTGCAAGCTGATCAGACATTCCAATTACAGTGCCTATTATTAGTTTATTCCTATCTTTTGGCTTGAAATCAGCCGGTGGTTTATGTCCAGTAATAGCTTCATAAACCTCGGACATACTCAGCGAACAGTTATCAGGAATTTCTACGTATATTTTTGAACAGGGCTGCCGGTGTAATTCATTTCTGGTTTTTGCTGCCCTGCGAGTCCAGCAGGGTTCATCATTTGTTTGGGTTTCTAGCGATACGAATTCATGCTTTATGCACACGAAAAGTCCTGAAGCATCTTCAAATCTGTGGGTTTTCTTGGTCTCATCACCCATATAATGGTCCACACAAGTGTTTAAAAACAGAGTAGGCTGCCCATACCAATATTGGGGAAAACACTGCCTCCATCTCAGCAGTATACTTTATTTACTTAAAGAACGCAACTGCTTGCGCAAGATTTCATCCGCCGTAAATGAAGAAATTTACAATTTAGTTGAAGTTTCTGGCAGGACAGTTCTTGCAACGCCCTCGAAGCTGCCCATTTTCCCCCGCGTCCTGAGAGCGGCATTTTCGTTCCGCTACGCTGCCCCCGCCACCCTACGCGCCTCCGCTTCACAAAACCGCCGCACTCATTCCTTCCCCCATGTGAGATTTTCACTCAGGCCGTAAGCCGCTGCGTTTCGCGTTCCCGCCCATTTGCTCCGGCTACGATGCTCATGCTTGCGCGTCTGTGCCTCCGCAAACAAGCGACCGCTCCACTTCACGCCTTTCGTCCTGAGAGAAAAAAACTTCGCGCCCTCGATTCATTGGTAAAACTCCCCTGACATGCCTCATGCAGTTGCCATGAGTCACGCCAGGCTCGCCCGCTTGCGCGGATTGTGGCTGGGTAAATAGTCTTTGGCGTGTTTTCAGGTCGTCTTCCGCTTCGCTCGCCTCTGCATCGGATTCCAGCCTTTCGCCCTCCACAGCCCGCTTCACAGGGGGGCTTTCGTGGTGCCCTCTGAAGACTACTCCCACGAGCCGCCCCTGTTGCGCGGTCTTTTTTGGGTGAAGGGCGAAAGACCGGAACCGAACAGCAGAGCACAAAAAAAAGACCATGAAAACACAAACCCAAAGCAAAAATCAGATCAAGGCTCAGAACCGTCCCGAACAGCTTAACACTGACCAACGGGCACAGATTAACTTCAAAAAGCGTCTGGCGAATCGCGCTTTGACCACCGATAAACTCTTGGCCTTGCTCCGCAGTGAAGCACCGCGTTTTTACACACTCGCCGAGGTTGTCGGCAAATGGGTCTGGATTCAGTTTGAGGACAAGCAACCTGTCACCGTGACCGCCGTTTTATCCGAACTTGGCTTTCACTGGAATAAAAACCGCCAATCTTGGCAGCACCCGTGCGGCTTGTTTCGTGACCAGTCCGCGCCGTTTGACCCCCGCAGGAAATACGGCAGCTACTTTGCCGCCGACCAGAAGCCCGCCTGAAAGGAGAACTCGCCATGAATACGACGCCTATCCTTCCCGGCTTGGAAGCCATCGTTAAGCCGTTCCGGTTTCCTGCCACCGCGCACGAATATAAAGTGACCGCCTTGCGTGAATGCCCCTTGCCCGAAACCATGCAGCTTTGCGAGACACCCGACAAAGCCGCCGATTATTGGCGGATGCACATCGCCACCAACCCGCATTTTAATCCCGATTGCGAATGTTTAGCCGTGTTGCTTTTGAACACGCGCAAGCGCGTCAAAGGTCATCAGCTTGTGAGCATCGGCACGATGGACACCATTCTAGTCCATCCCCGCGAAGTGTTCCGGCTGGCCATCGTCACCGCCGCCAGTGCCTTGATTGTCATGCACAACCACCCCAGCGGGGAATCATCGCCCTCGGAAGCAGACATCAAAGTGACCCGCGACCTCATCCGCGCCGGCCAACTCCTCAAAATCGAATTGCTTGACCATGTCGTTATCGGCAACGGCAATTTTTCCTCCCTTCGCGCTCTTGGGTATTTTTACGCCTAACCCACCATGAACACACACAACGAACCATCGCCTTTTGGCGAAGTCATTTACAGCTACACCCGCAAGCAGGCCATTGCCGACGGGGTGCAGATTGACGTTTCCGCCACCGCACGGGAAGCCGGAATCCGCTTTCCCGTGTTCATCACCCGCACCGCCTTTGACGCCTATGTAACCGTTCCCCCGAACGTCACCGGCCAGGACGAAGCCGGACGGCTTTGGGATATTGTGTGGATGCTCCGCTTTGCCATCCTCAAATCATCCCCCGCAAAGACCCGCCTCCCGTTTGCGCTCTATGTGCGAAACGACGACCGCGCCGCCCGCCTTGTCAAACTCATCGCCATGTGCGGCCCCCTCGACATGGACGACCCGCAACCCGCCATCACCATCATGTTGCCCGACGAGGATTGACCGCAACCAGAAAACGCGGCGGCTGAACCTTCCGGGGTTCAGCCGCCTTTTGCCTTTGCGGGGACTCCGCTGCCGTCCCCGCACCCCGCCGCCAGAGGCACGGCCTCTGGACACGTTGGCAACGCTGCGCTGGCTTTGACGCTTCGCGCCCTTTCCGGCGAGCGGAAAGGAGAGTGAATGGGTTCAAGCCAGAATGTAGCGACCGCTTTTTTTGGAACCCACTCGCTTTACCAGTCCGGCCGCAAGCAGTGGGCGTAGCAGATCAAGTGCCCCCTGTTTGGAAATGCCAAGCGCACTCCAAATTTCACTTGGGGACATGGTTTTATTGTCCCTGAGCATTTGAAGAAGTTGCTCTTGTTTAGGCCGAAGGACCAGTTTCTTTTGGGTTGATTGCGCGGAAAAATGCTGCACCCGCGTCCAAACATGTTCTAGCGTGGCCAGCAGCCCCTCGGCAGCATATTCCAGCCAGCCCGTGAGGTCTTCGCCCTGCTTACGCACAGCATCCAGTTCGCGGTAATAGCGCGGACGGTCTTCCCAATAAAACTCATCCACCGAAAAAATATGGTGCGTATCAAAGCCGCGCCGGTATAGCTCCCACAAGGCCAGCGCCCGACCGGAACGCCCGTTGCCGTCGGCAAAGGGATGGATAGCTTCAAAGCGGTAATGCAGAATCGCCGACGAAAGCACCGGCGACAATTTGGCCGATTCCTGGTTCCACCAGGTCAGCAGTTCAAACATCAACCCCGACACCTCCCCAGGCGGCGGCGGGAGGTAACGGCCGACACGCACCGCAATGGTGCGATAACGCCCGGCGGTTCCCTGATCCATCACCTCGTTGGCAAGAATGCGGTGCAGGGTGAAGATGTCCTCATGGTTGATGGTCTTTTTGGTCGCGTTGTTTTCGATAAAACGCAGACCGGCAAAGTAGTTGGTGACCTCGCGCTTGGCCCGCCCGGCCACGGCGGGAATTTCCCGCCCTTCTTCCACAGCCCGCACTTGCTCCAGTGTCAGGGGGTTTCCCTCAATAGCTGTCGAAGAATGAGTGTTGCGCGTCCGGGTGTCTTTCTGTAAAGCTGGAATCCACGGCACTTGCACCGTTGCCGCCAGTATGCGCTCGCGCAGGGCGGCGATTTGCTCGACACGTGTCAGCAATGCCGAGGAGATGGTGAATTGCGGCTCGTAACCCATGCCGACCAGCTTAACCGTAAGTCAAGTGTAAGTCAAGTTTTTAGACAAGTGCCGAAAAGGGCAATAATGCCGCCCGTCGCGGCGGCCTGAGAGCGACAAAAGCTCCCCCGTCTAAAATTGAACCGCGCGTATCGCGCCCCGTAAATTCACACCCTAAAAGCTGCCGGAAATCTGCCAGATCGCCAGCGGCGACTGTCAGTCAAACTGTCAGTGAAAATGCCAGTGACAGGGCTGGAAAGTTCACCAAAATACTGGCGAGTTGTAGCGAATAAACCTTGATATTACAGGTGTTTCTGCTATATTTGCAGTGTTCTGAATCAGTGCTACAGACCGTGTCCATCCGTGGTTAAACTGCATCGTTAGGGCTTTAGCCCCGTGACCCATGGCAATCCGAGGCCAGAATTTGCACGGCCAAAAATGTGTGGCACCGTGTAAGGAATGTTCCGTCAGAACGACAAATTCCTGGCGGGAAGCAATTTCAACAACAATAAAAAATGGATTGAAAAATTAAGCCCGGGCGCTCGGACTGTGTCCCCGACTTTGGCCGCAGCTTATCGCCGTCAGAACCGCCCCCGCAAACTGGGAGCCTCTGAACAGGATGAAAAAGCCCAGCGAAGGTCGCCGACACTGGGAATTTACGGGCGTGATGGTGCTGGGCGATTCGTCAACGGGTCGCCCCACCAGCTAAACCAAAGCATCTGAAATTGAAACCGATTCACCGACATTTTTGGCATCGCCAGCGCGGCTGGAAAATCGCCCTGGGCGTGGGCGTCGTTATTTTTTTGTCGGCGGTCACCGCCTTGCAGGCGTTTCCCGGGTTGTTTGCGAAGTTTGACAACCCCGCCCGGCTCGGCGTGCCGACGCATATCCTCACGACCAATGGTTTCACCATTCGCTGGGCGGAAAAGCCCAACGCGGGCAACCACGCCGCGATTGATCTGGTCTTCGTTCACGGGACACCCGGCGGTGCGGGCGTCTGGGCAACCCAGTTTGCCGCCCCGTTTCCGGATGCCAATTTGTTTGCCTACGACCGTCCGGGTTTTGGCGGTTCGCAGCCGGGGCGCGCGCAGCCGCATCTGCAGTTGCAGGTGGATGCGCTGATGGCCCTGCTGGGCGGCATCACGACCAACCGGGTATTACTTGTGGGCCACAGTTATGGTTCGCCCATCACGCTGCTGGCAGGCTTGGAACATCCGGACGCCATTCGTGGGGTACTATTGATTGGTGGCGATGTGGACCCGGCGCAGGAACACCCGTGGTGGCTGCAACACCTGTTTGGCTGGCGCGTCACGTCGTGGGTGTTGCCACACGCCCTCCGCCAGTGCAACCGGGAATTGCTGACCGTGCGCGCCGACCTCGCGGACATGAAAAAACAGCTCCCGAATCTGGCCGTGCCGGTGGTGATGTTACATGGCGACCACGACCCGCTCGTGCCAGTGGAGAACGTGGCGTGGCTGGAAGGACAGCTCGCCGCCCTGGGCAAAACTAATTTGTTTGCGAAGATTATTCTGCCCGGGGTGAACCATTTTATTCCTTGGGAACACCCTGCCGAAGCCGCGCGCGCCATTGACCTCCTCAGCCAAATGGCCGCCCGGGCGGGTGCGACGAATTCACCAACGCACTGATTTCCCCCTGGTTCCTTGTAAGGATTTGGCCGTGGCGCAGACAAACAGATGAACCAGCATTTAAACATCGAACACCCATGAAAAAATCTGCGCCAAAAAACTCCAGTCCCAAGACCAACTTGCCACCATTGGACCAACTCGCCCACGAGCGGGAAATCAGCCGCCGGGCCTATGAACTTTGGGAGGCGGCGGGCGGCCACCATGGCGATGACCTGCGGCATTGGCTCGCAGCCGAGCGCGAAGTGCAAGCACGGAGCGAATCAGCCAAGTAATTGATGCGGCGCTTGATACCGAATGAAATCCCGGCAACTTGCAGCTATCGCTGTAGCAGCGGTCTGTGACCGCCGAGCTTTAATTTGATTTTCCATATTATGCCCGTCAGAACCTTCGTCAAAAATTGCGCCGGGTGGCTGCTGGCCCTTTGGCCGCTGATGGCGCACCCCGCCCCCATCCAGTTCCAAAGCGCACCGGAACGCACCGCCCTCCTCGAACTCTACACCTCGGAAGGTTGCAGCAGTTGTCCACCGGCAGAGACCTGGCTCTCCGGGCTGAAGGATTCGCCCCGTCTGTGGAAAGATTTTGCGCCCGTCGCCTTTCATGTGGACTATTGGAATTATCTGGGCTGGAAGGACGCGTGGTCGGATGCGGAATATTCCGAACGGCAGCGGGGTTACGCCCAACTCTGGCACGCCGAAAACATTTACACCCCGGAATTAGTGCTCAATGGCCGGGAATGGCACCACTGGTTTTCCGGCCACAGCGGCCCCCCAGCCGACGACGAAATCGTGGGGGTGCTCAGACTGGTTTCCCAAGACCAGAAACTTTGGCGGGTCAGCTTCTATCCGGCACAGGATACCGGCGCCAGATATGAGATTCATGCGGCCTTGCTCGCCGGCGGAATCGTTTCCAACGTCCGGGCCGGCGAAAACAGCGGACGCCGACTCGAACTTGACTTTGCCGTGGTGAACCTTTTGCAGATAGGTATGACCACCAGCAATGGCGTGGCCCAAGGTCGTTTTATACTCAACCCGGCAACCGCAACTGCCGGAACCTCACGCTCCCTCGTGGCTTGGGTGACGCGGGCGGATGAACTTCAGCCCATCCAAGCTGTCGGTGGTTGGTTGACGGCTCCCCCGGAAACCAGGCCACGCAAAGATTAGAGCGGTTTCCTGCGCCAGTCCGCCCCGGTGGGGTGCCCCCAAAGAAAAAAGGCGAGGCCGAAGCCCCGCCTTTGGGAAAATACGGTTCCCAGTTGCCGGCGTGGTGAATTACTCCGCAGCGGCGACGGCCGTGGCCTCTTTGGCTGCTGCTTTGGCCGCCTTGGTCGCGGTGGCCGCAGCGGATTCCTTTTCCTTGACCAGCGTGGCGCCCTTGCCAATGCGCTTGCGCAGGTAGGTGAGCTTGGCGCGGCGCACGGAACCGTGGCGCTCCACTTCAATCTTGTCCACGCGGGGCGAGTGCAGGGGGAACACGCGTTCCACGCCTTCGCCGTAGCTGATGCGGCGGACGGTGAAGGTCTCGTTCAGACCGGTGCCGCGCTTGCCAATGACAACGCCGCCGAAAATCTGGATGCGTTCCTTGTCGCCTTCGACGACCTTGGTGTGCACGCGGATGCTGTCGCCCACATTAAACTTGGCGTCGTCTTTGCGAAACTGCGCCGATTCAATTTTTTTCAACAATGCCTGGTTCATAAATCAATTTCCTGCGTTAAATTTTTTCTGCGTCCGGGCCGGGCGGCTTTTCCGCCACCACCGGCCTCCGGCAAATCTTACTGCAACAGGTCGGGCCGCCGCTGTTCGGTCCGCTGCCGCGCCTGTTCCCGCCGCCACTTCTCAATCTCCGCATGGTTGCCGGAGAGGAGCATGTCCGGGACTTTCATCCCGCGAAACTCCGCCGGCCGCGTGTATTGCGGATATTCCAGCAATCCGGTGCTGAACGACTCGTCGTGCGAACTTTCGTCATCGCCCAGCACACCCGGCAGCAGCCGCGTGACCGCGTCCACCACCACCATGGCCGGCAGCGCGCCATTCGTCAGCACATAGTCGCCGATCGAAAGCTCGTCATCCACCAGCACTTCCCGCACCCGTTCGTCCACGCCCTCATAGTGGCCCGTGACGAACAGCAAATCATCTTCTTTCGCCAGCTCGCGCGCAATGCTTTGCTCGAACTTCCGGCCGGCTGGCGAGAGCAAAATTACCCGCGTTTTTTCCCGGCTCAGGGCCTCAATGGCCTCAAACAGCGGCTCCGGCTTGAGCAACATGCCCGGCCCACCGCCAAACGGCCGGTCATCCACCGTCCGGTGCCGGTCGTGCGTCCAGTCCCGCAAATCATGGATTTTGAGGTCCAAGATGCCCTTCTGGCGCGCACGCTTGATGATGCTTTCATCGAGCGGCCCGGCGAACATCGCCGGGAACAGGGTCAGCACGTCAATTTTCATGCGTGCCCGGGGCGGCGCTCATCTGGCCGGCTGGTCTTCCACAATTTCCACACTGCAACGCAAACCCTTGTTCGCGCTGCCGGCCGACAGCAGCGAGCGGATGGCGTTGATCGTCACCCCCTGGCGCCCGATAATCTTCCCGACATCAGACGGCTCCAGGCGCAATTCATATACGGTCATGCCCGCGCGGTCCACCGGGGTGATTACCACCGCCTCGGGATGCTGCACGAGTCCTTTGACGACGTATGTCAGGAACTCCTGCATGGCTGCAATCAGGCCGCCGGGGCGGCCTTGGAGAGCTTCTTGATGAAGCTGGCCACGGTATCGCTCGGCTGAGCGCCCTTGCTGATCCAATATTGGGCGCGGTCGAGCTTGAGGGTGTAGTTTTCACCCTGCTTGAGCGGGTGATAAACGCCAATTTCCTCAATGAACTTCCCGTCACGCGGGCTGCGGCTGTCGGCCACCACAATGCGGAACACCGGGGTGTTTTTCGTGCCGACCCGTTTCATGCGAATTTTTACTGACATAATTTCTTCAAAAGAGCGTGGAAACTACCGGTTCAGGGAATTCTTTGCAAGCTTTGTTTTTGGCAAAAAACGGGTCCGCGCTTCAGACCGGGGCTTTTTGACAGGATGACAGGATGGTCAGGATGGCTGAAGGCCGCTGAATTTGCCGGCCCAGTGCCGCGCCCGGACGCTCAGACCGCAACCAAATCGGCTTCCAAAGGATTGCCTTTCTTGAACCGGCTGACCCCGGTGACGCTAAACCCAATGACGCGGCCTTGCGTGTCCACGCGTTCCATCACAGCGTCGTGCGGGGTTTCCTTTTCATAGCCGGGGGCGTCCGAAAACCTGACTTCCAGGTAATCGGCTTCCGCATCGAACCAGACTTTTATTTTGTCGGCCATAGGGTCAACGGCTTAGTAGAAACCTTGCGCGTAGCTGGGCGGACGGCTATTTGGACTGCGGCGGCAAAGCGGAGCGGCGACGCCGCTTTCCCACTCGCCAGTCCCTAGACTCCCGGTCGCCAAGCAGCGTCCGCCAGGCGATTTTGGCCAGCGACGCCACTTGATTCGCGCGTAAAAAAGCGGCGTCGCGCTGCGCTTGCCGCCGCAGTCCAAATTCGCCCAACGCCCTGCGGCAGCCAGTCAATATGCGATCTCACTGGTTGCCAGACAAGGTTTCTATAAAGCAGGTTTCAACCCTAATCCCGGCACTCAGTTGGGTCAGATTTTCACCTTGAACTGCTCGCCTTTTTTGACCGACTGCACGAAGGCGGCCAGCAGCAGCGGGATTTGTTCCAAATCCTTGAGGCTCACCAATTCCACCGGCGAATGCATATACCGGTTCGGCAGGCTGATGAGGGCGCTGGCAATGCCGCCGCGCGTCCAGAAGATTACGTCCGTGTCCGTGCCGCTAGTGGCGGACATCGCCTCGTGCTGCAACGGAATTTTCCGGGCGGCGGCCACGGCCTCCAGCCGTTTGACCACCTCGGGATGGTTGCAACCGCCATGGGTGAGCGCCGGGCCCCGGCCAATGCGGGTGTCGCCATGCTGCGTTTTGCTGACGGTGGGATAATCGGTCGCGTGGGTCACATCCACCACCAAGGCAATGTCCGGTTTCAGCGAGTAGGCAATCTGCCGCGCCCCCAGCAGACCGACCTCCTCCTGCACGTTGGAGACGGCGCAAACTTCCGCGTTCAGCTTTACTTTGGACTCCTTGAGCAGGCGCAGCGTCTCCGCCACGGCAAAGGTGCCGATGCGGTTGTCAAAGGCCCGCGCCACCGCCAAGTCATCGCGCAGCAAATCAAATTCGTCCGCCAGCGTGATGGGGTCGCCCACCCGCACCAACTTCTCCGCCTCCGCGCGGCTGCTGACACCGATATCAATGAAGAGGTCGTGGATTTTTGGCGGTTTGGGGTCGCCCTCCTGCTTCATGAGGTGCGGCGCGACGTTGCCGACCACGCCCTTCACCGGCCCCTGGCGCGTGTGAATGATGATGCGCTGCGCCTTGGTGATGGCGGCATCCACGCCGCCCATGCGCCGCACATAAAGAAAGCCCTGGTCGTCAATGTAGTTGACCGCCATGGCGATTTCATCTGCGTGGGCGGCCAGCATAATGCGCGGGGTGGCGCCTTTGTTCAGCACGGCCACGCAGTTGCCGTAGGCGTCGGAGAAGGTTTCGTCGGCGAACTGGCCGGCGTAATCCAGCCACACCCGCTGGCCACGGGTTTCGTGGCCGGCCGGGCTGGGGGTGTTCACCAGGGTGCGGAGGAAGTCCAGAGATTGGGCGCGCATGAAGGCAAACTAAACTCCGCCGCCAAAACGGCAATCGTTTTCTTCAATGTCCCAGACAATTTTATCAATTCACGCCGGAGCGGTCTGGCCCAATAGAGTGCGCCTATGAAACGATTGCCGCCGCCGTCAAACTCCGCCATGCTGCCGCGCACCATGCCGGAAGCCGTCCGCCAACCGTCCGCTGCCGCCCTGCTGTCGGGCGGGACGGTGGACATGCACTGCCATCTGGCCGGGATTGGCGCGGGCGGCAGCGGCTGCTTCATTTCGCCCCGCATGCGGCGCAACTGGCGTTTTAATCCCTATTTGCGCAGCTTCGGCGTGACCCGGCGGGAATTGGAACAGCACGGTGACCAGCTCGTGGCGGCGCGCGTTTCCGCCGCGCTGGCGCAAAGCCGGTGGGTGCGCGCAGCGGTGGTGTTGGCCATGGATGGGGTCGTCGGTGCCGATGGCCGGCTGGACCCGGAACGCACCGAGTTTTTTGTGCCGGACGAATTTATCGCCGACATGGTGGCACGGCACCCGAATTTGCGGTTCGGCGCGTCGGTGAATCCCCGGCGGCCGGACGCCCTTGAACGGCTGGAACAAGCGCACGCCCGGGGTGCGGTGCTGGTGAAATGGCTGCCGAACATCATGGGCATTGACCCGGCGGACCGGCGCTGGCTGCCGTTTTACGAAAAGCTGGCGGAACTGCGGCTGCCGCTGCTCTCGCACACCGGGCCGGAACATTCTTTTTCTTGGGCGGACGAGACGCTGGGCGACCCGGAGAAATTGCGCCTGCCCCTGAGCGTGGGCGTGACCGTGATCGCCGCCCATGCGTCCTCGTCAGGAAAATACCACGGGGAATCCGGCGCGAACCGGCTGGCCCGGCTGATGGGTGAATTTCCGAAGCTATACGCGGACATCTCCGCGCTGACGCTCATCAACAATCTGGGTCATCTGCACCGCGCCGTGCGGCGGCCGGAGTTTGCGGGGCGGCTGGTGTATGGCTCGGATTTCCCGCTCATCCAAACCGCGCTGGTCTCGCCCTGGTATGCCGTACGGCTGCCGCTGCGGGAGCGGCTGGCCATCGCGCGGGAGCGCAATCCGTGGGACCGGGATGTGCTGCTGAAGCGCGGCCTCGGGGCCGCACCGGACCTCTTCGCGGCCTCGGAACGGATGTTTGGAGGGGGAATTAATTTTTAGCCACAGATGGAACACTCCGTTTGGAGTTCCGCCTTCAGGCGGTCCGGCCGTGGCTAAACCCAACCCGGACCGGCTAAAGCCGGAACTCCAAACCGCCTCACCAGTCCTGCGTTTTGCCGAATTGACATCATTCCCCGATTTTCCTAGCTTCTACCGGCAAAGACCCCGCCTTTGCCCCGGACAGCCGTCCGGGGATTTTTATTGTGCGGTCGGACTGGCAAACAACATTCTATGGCAAATACGATTCTCGTCGGCGCCCAGTGGGGCGACGAAGGCAAAGGCAAAATCATTGACGTGCTCACCGAGCAGGCGGACATCGTCGTCCGCTACGCGGGCGGCAACAACGCCGGCCACACCGTCTATGTGGGCAAGCAGAAATACGTCCTGCACCTGGTTCCCTCTGGCATTCTCCGCAAGAGCAAACTGTGCGTGATTGGCAATGGCGTGGTTGTGGACCCCGTCGGCCTGGTCGGCGAAATCGAGGGCTTGAAGAAACTTGGCATCAAGGTCAACGCCGATAATTTTGCGCTGAGCGAAACCGCGCATGTTGTCTTCCCCTACCACCGCGAACTGGACGCCCAGCGCGAGGTGCTCAAGGGCAAAAACAAGATTGGCACGACCAAGCGCGGCATCGGCCCCGCCTACGGCGACAAGGCCGCCCGTGTGGGACTGCGCGTGAATGACTTGGTTGATCCCGCCCGGCTGGAAGCCAAGCTGGCGCTGCGCATCAAGGAGAATAACGGCGTGTTCAAGGCGCTCGGGGCGAAGCCGCTCTCGTTCAAAAAAGTTTATGCGGAATACCTCCAGGCCGGTGAATATCTCAAGCCGCTGGTGACCAACACGGTCGTGCTGCTGCATGAAGCCATGCGCCGGGGGGCAGACATCCTGTTTGAGGGCGCGCAGGGCACGTTTCTGGACATTGACCACGGGACGTATCCGTTTGTGACCTCGTCGAATACCACCGCCGGCGGCGCCTGCACCGGCTCCGGCGTGCCGCCGCACCGCATGGACCGCGTGGTGGGGGTGATGAAGGCCTACACCACCCGCGTGGGCGAAGGCCCGCTGCCCACGGAAAACGCCGTCATCTCCGACCTGCTTCACGGCATGGGCCGCGAATTTGGTGCCACCACCGGCCGCGCCCGCCGCTGCGGCTGGTTCGATTCCGTGGCCACCCGCCACGCCACCATGGTTAACGGCATTGATGACCTGGCCATCACCAATCTGGACGGTCTGGACACCGTGGAAAACATCAAGGTCTGCGTGGCCTACCGTCATGGCAAGCAGCAGTATGACTTTGTGCCCAATGACGCCGAGGTGCTGGCGGAATGCCAGCCGGTGTATGTGGAATTCGAAGGCTGGCGCACGCCCACCGAAAACGCCAAGACCTTCAAGCAACTGCCGCCCAAGGCGCGCGCCTACCTCAAGGCCATCGCGGAGTTGAGCAACGCGAAGCTGTTCATCGCCTCCGTCGGCCCCGGCCGCGACCAGACGATTTTCGTCTAGAAGGCGGGGGGCGGATGGGGTTCACACCACGGGCAGGCGGCGCACGCGGATTTTAAAGTCGCCCACGGAAATCATCGCCCCCGCTTGCAGCTCATCCGCACATTGGCGCAGGACACTTTGCAGCAGCCGGCTAAATTCCGCCGCCTGCAATCCCTCAATCCGGATTCGGATTACCGAGGGGGCGCGGTCGCGGGTCGCGGCCAGAATCGCGTGAAAATCGGCATCCAGCGTCACTACCACCCGGTTTTCGAGAGTGGCCCGGTGGATGATCTCCGAATCATTCGCTTCCGCCAGACCGGTTTCACCTGTGTGCACTGCGTCCCAACCCGCCAACCGGAGCAGGCCGACCGCCGAACGCGGCGTTCCCTGATCCAGCAGCAGTTTCATCCGACGGTGGCCAGTTCAATCACCTTGTCGTCCAAGCTCGCCGCCGCATAAGCCAGCGCCTCGCGGATGTCCTCGTCTTCAAGTTCGGGAAACTCCCGCTGCAAATCCCGGCGGTCAGGATGTGTGGCCACTGCCTCCACCACCCGCCGCACCGTCAGACGCAGTTGGCGGATGCACGGCTGGCCGTTCATTCGGGCCGGATCGCAGGTAATGCGTTTGAAAGTCATGGGGCTACTCTGCCTCAAAATCACCAAAATGGCAATGGCCGGATGCCCTTCGCCTTGCCACGACCGGGCTGGCCGCGTAGTCTTGACCCGCAATCATGACTGCCACCGGAGCCCATCTGACGCCCGAAACCATCGCCAGCCTCCCCCGCCACGTGGCGGTGATCATGGATGGCAACGGCCGCTGGGCCAAGGCCCGCCATCTCCCGCGCATCGAGGGCCACCGGCGCGGGGCCGATTCCGCGCGCGAAATCATCCGCTCCGCCGGCGAGCTGGGCATCAAATATCTCACGCTCTACGCCTTCTCCGCCGAGAACTGGAACCGGCCCAAGGACGAGGTGGACGCGCTGATGAAGTATCTCGTCCACTACCTCAAGACCGAGACCAAGGATTTGCACAAGAACAACGTCCGGCTCGAGGTCATCGGCCAGATTCACCGGTTGCCGGAGAACGTCCAGGAACATCTGGCCAAGTCCATGGCCACGCTCTCCAAGAACAACGGCCTGACCCTCATCATGGCCTTGAGCTACGGCAGCCGGATTGAGATTGTGGAGGCCGTCCGGCAGCTCGCCGAAAAAGTGAAGCAGGGCCGGCTTGACCCGGCGGACATCACCGAGTCCCTCATCTCGCAGCATCTCTGGACGCGCAACATTCCCGACCCCGACCTGCTCATCCGCACCAGCGGCGAGATGCGCATCAGCAATTTCCTGCTCTGGCAGATCAGCTACGCCGAACTGGTCATCACGCCCACGCTCTGGCCCGACTTCCGCAAGCCGCAGTTTTGCGCCGCCCTCGAGGAATACGCCAAGCGCCACCGCCGCTTTGGGGGCATTTGACCGGCTGAAGCAACCAGCCGCCGTCGCTTTCACTTCTCCGCAGCACCATTAACCGCACGCTTGTGGTAGCGGCACCTTGCAATGCTAAAGGCATAAAACAATGCGAATCTGATTTAACAATCTGACATGCTTGCCGCAATGCAACCAGTGTGATATCGTCAGGTTATGGCGCAATCAACCATCACCGACAAATTCCAGACGACGATTCCCGTCGAAATCCGGCAGGCTCTGAACCTGAAGCCCCGCCAGCGGGTTTCCTACGAGGTCAAGCCAGACGGTTCCGCCATTCTCCGGGCCGAGCCTGGCCTGGATGAATTGTTCGGCAGTTTGAAACCCAAGAAACCGGTGGCCTCCAGCCAAACGGAAAAACAGGCGGCGCGTAATGCCATCGCCCGCGAGGCGGCCAAGGAAGGGCTTCCGTGAGCGCCCGTTATTTGGTGGACACCAATGTCCTGTTGCGCTTTCTCACCGGCGAGCCGCCGCCCCAGGCAATGGCGGTGAAAAAGCTTTTTGCCCGCGCGGCAAGCGGAGAACTGGTGCTTGAAGTTCCCCCCGTCATTGTCGCCGAAACCATCTACACCCTGACGTCGTATTACGGAGTTGAGCGCAAAGACGCGGTGGAAAAGATGGAGTCACTGCTGCGCCAGCCTGGCTTCAAAGTCCGTGAAGCCACGGCGGTGTTTTCAGCCCTGGCACGTTTGAAAACCACCAACGTGGGATTTGCCGATGCCTACCTCGCCGCCAGCAGTGCCGAAGAAGCTGTCACCATTGCCTCGTTTGACCGCGACTTTGACAAATTCAAGGACGTCCGGCGTTTTGATCCGATGGCGTGACAGATGGCATCGCACCGGGGGCACCGAGCCTCCGCCCTGCGCTCCAATCATGCCAGCTTTGAGCCGGCGGCTGCCGCCCTCATTCGACCTGCAGTTTGCCGGTGGCCCGGATGTCCGCCGAGGAGCTGCCGACCATGAGGTCGAACGTCCCGGGCTCAACGATGAACCCATGCGTCTTTTCATCCCAGAACGACAGCTTCGCCCCGGGCAGGATGAAGCTGACCGTCCGGGTTTCGCCGGGCTGCAGGGTCAGGCGCTGAAACCCGCGCAATTCCTTCACCGGCCGCTTTACGCTGCACTGCTCCTGATGCGCATAGAGCTGCGCCACTTCATCGCCGGCCCGCGCGCCGGTGTTGGTGATGTCCACGGTTGCCGTCACGGAGCCATTGGCCCGGATTTGGTCGGCGGATAATTTCAGGCCGCCGTATTTGAAGGTCGTGTAGCTGATGCCATGGCCGAAGGGGAACAGTGGTTCGCCCCGCACATACATGTAGGTGAAGCCCTTGGTGATGTCGTATTCGTTCTGCGGCGGCACCTGCGCCTCGGAAACGTAAACCGTGGCCGGCAGTCGCCCGCCAGGGTTGACGTCGCCAAAGAGGACGCCCGCCAGCGCGTGGCCGGCCTCTTCGCCGCCCCACCAAGCCTGCAGCACCGCCGAGATATGGTTCTTGATCCAGGGCACGGTCAGCGGCCCGGCGCTCATCTCCACCACCACCGTGCGCGGGTTCGCGGCAAACACCGCCTGCACCAGTTCCTCCTGCCGACCGGTAAGGCCGAGGGTCTGGCGGTCATGGTTTTCCTGTTCCACAGTGCGGTCGGTGCCAACGCAGAGAATCACCGCGTCGCAACCCTGCGCCAGCTTCACGGCATCCGCGAGCGCGGCGGCCGGGTCGGCGATGGCGGGTTCCGCCGCGCCATTCTTCGGCTTCTTGGGGGGCGTGCCGCCCACGTCACAGCCCGGGGCCGAGACCACTTCCACGCCCGCGCCGACGCGTTCCCGGATGCCCTGCAAGGCCGTGACCATGGTCCCGGGTTTGCCGTTGTAATTGTTCAGCAGGCGCGCTTCCGCCAGCGGGCCGATCACGGCGAGGCGCTTGACCTTGACCGGGTCGAGCGGCAGCAGGCCGCCGCTGTTTTTAAGAAGTACGATGGATTTCTGCGCAGCCCGGAGGGCCACGGCGCGGTGCGCAGGCGAATCAATCACCGCCGGTGAAATGCTAGCATACGGCCCGGCGGCAAACGGGTCGAACTCGCCAAGCCGCATCCGCACAGTCAGCACGCGGCGGAGGGCGTCATTGAGCCGCGCCTCGGTCAACTGGCCGTCGCGCACGGCGACGGGAATTTCATCCTCGAACTGCTTGTCCGAGAAATCGCAGCCCGCCATGATGGATTTGGCGACGGCTTCCTCGACGGTGATGTTCATGTCTTTCATCATGGAATTCACGCCGCCAAGGTCGGACACCACAAACCCCTGGTGCTGCCAGTCGTGCTTGAGGATGTCCGTGAGCAGGAGCTGATTCATGTTGTTGTGGACGCCGTTGATGGCGTTGTAGCTGGCCATCAGCGAGCAGGCCCCGCCCTCCACCACCGCGTCGTGAAAATGCGGCAGCCAGTATTCATGCAGCATCCGTTCGGAGACCACGGCGTTGAGGCTGTGGCGGTCGGTCTCCACGTTGTTGACGGCGTAATGTTTCAGAGTCGCGGCAAGCTTGAGGTGCTGCGGGTCGTCGCCCTGCAAGCCCTGCACATAGCTCACCGCCATGCGGCCGACCAGATATGGGTCTTCGCCCCACGACTCGTGATTGCGGCCCCAGTAGGGGTTGCGCTCAATGTTGATGACCGGGGCACGGTAGATCAGCCCCTTATGTTCGCCGGGCGCATTGGGATCCAGATGCCAGCCGTTGTAGATTGCGCGGGCCTCGTCGGACAGCACCGTGGCCACGGCATGGACGAGGTTGGTGTCCCACGTCGCCGACATTCCCAGGCAGATGGGGAACAGCGTGGTGGGCCGGTTCCACATCACGCCGTTCAGACACTGGTTCCATTGGTCGGAACGGATGTTAAACCGCGCCACGGTCGTGCCCCGGTGGTTGAGCAGCTTGGCCTTTTCCTCCAGCGTGAGCCGGGAGATCAGATCCGCAACGCGCTCGTCCACGGGCCGGTTCACATCCAGATAGGGGGCCGGCACATTCGTTTCCTGCGCTTGGATGCAATTGCCCGCCAGCACAGCCAAAACGGCGAAAATGAAAGGCTTGGTCATTCCGGAATATTGCACTATCGGCCTAGCCCGGCCAATGGCAAAGAAGCAGGGAGCAAAACACCGTTCGATTTAGAAGGCTGAAAGCTGGAGCCAATGGTCGGGATTGAACCGACGACCTACGGTTTACGAAATCATGACTCCTTGTAAATTTGCAGATTTGACGTTTGAGGCGTGTTTGGCTCGAAAAAGCCCGCATTTGCCTATAAATAAAGGGTGAGATGTAGTTTTTCAAAAGTGCATACGAGTGCACGCGGAGGCACGCGAGGGAACTTTAGGCGTCACGAAAGCGTCACGCGAAAATCAGCTTTCCACACCCCATAAACCGGTGCATCGTGGTATGCAAATGAGCTCTGAAAAAGAACCAGCCAAAGCCAAAGAACCAAATCGGCCCAGTGTCGAGAAACTGGCAGAGTTGGCCTGCCGGCTCGGTTCCAACAATGAGGTTTCGGCCGAGGAATTGGTAAACCGAGCCTTGAAGATTTGGGATGCCTCCATTGCGGCTTTGGCGACCCCCTCCCAGTTCGCACAGATGGAGTCTTTTACTTTTGAGGAGATTGCCAACTTTAAGCTGCTGCCTGCAATACGTGAATCCATGGGGACTGTGGATTCGGCAAAGGGGGTTGAAAAAGCTGTCGCGCGTTACCTGGATGCCGTCATTGCCAACTACAACCCGGTAATGAAAAAGCGAAATATTTCTGACGCACGATTACGCGCAAACCGGAACGCATTAACAAGTCTGCAGCAGAAGTTGCTGGAGTCGAAACGCATTTCCAAAGTCGAGTTGAGGTTGCTGGCGGAATTTCAGATAGACATGCGCAAAGGTGAACATAAAACCTCGGCCATAGAGATTCGGGAATTGCTGGATGGTGCTGATGTGGGAACGCCGGGAATGGAGTTGTAAACACCGAATGAGGCGGCCAAAGTAGATCATTATTATTGAGTAGTCTCTAAAGCCATGTCCCCAGTTAAGCAGCGGGGTTGGTGACGTGGTGCACTCTGTTGGCAAAACGGCTGAATGGAGAAAAGCTGAATCAATCTTCACCAGAACGGTCCGGCAGCGCTCTCAAAAAATCCCAGAGCTTTTCCATTACTGGATCAGACAAGGCACGGGAACAAATGTCGTCATCTTCCTCAGCCAACTCAATTGCATTTTGAATGTGTTCGCAGGCACTGGGGTAATCGCCAAATTGAATATCCTGCCAAGCAAAGAAATATTCCACCTGGAAGTCAAGGTGGAGTGTAGGCTCGCCGAAAATTGTCTTCAGATCTAAATGGGAAATTGTTTGGTCTATGGCACCGACAACTGGAATAGCCATTTCAACGGAATGGCAATTATGCTCGTCAAAAAGACTGTTTACTTTTGCAACCCACATTTCGAGGTCGGATGGGCTGCTAATTTTTGTACTGATGATGATTTTAACCATCCAGACCTTGTACGCAGGTATGTCGAACTCACTGATAACAGCATTGCACCCCAAACGCTCTTTAATAGCGCTGACCAATTGCAAAGCACTCGTTCGATGTCCGCAATAGCCTATTACCTCAACTGGGGTAGGTGTTTCCGTCAGCGATGACAGGTTTTTTTGTTCAAAAATCCTGTTTGCCCAAGTGTTTAAGAAGCTCGGGAACAGCGTGTAATTATTGGCAGTATACAATATTGCACGCTCAAGATATGCACATTTTAGCTCATCATAATTCGCACTCAGATGATCACCAATGGAGGACATGGCCTTGGCGCGAGCTTGGTATGCGCGCAAGTAATGATGATCGCAGTTGATGGCCATGGAATAATCAGAAATGGCGTTTTGTGCGTCTCCAGTCTGAATCCGGATGTCTCCGCGCAGCTTGAATGCCTCAGCACAATAGCGGTTATGAAGCAATGTTTTGTTGAGCAAGTAGACAGCCTGTTTCTGGTTGTTATTTAATATTTGCGTTTTTGCCGCAGCCAGTGCTGATTCTGCGGCTTGTTTGTCAGCATCGTTAATTTCTTCCAGCTTCAGCGCGTATCGACGACAAGCTTTTTCATGGCGCTTTACATATGCGTCCCTGTGTGCGAAAGCCATCAACCCATTCACGGCATTCATTGAAGCCCGGAGGCTGCCGTAAAGTTCCGCATCCTTATGCGAGTCCAATCGTTCACCTGTCGGCTCACCAATTCTGATTGAAATTGGATCCAGTGCGATTTTTGTTTTCTCTTGATAAACCAGGCGAGAAATGGTGCTGATGACCCCGCCTATCACAACATCCCTGCCACGGATAGCGAACTGCCTCATTTCTTTCGGCAAGGCAAGAGCCTGTCGCCACTGGTTTGGATTGGATACCAAATACCAAACACAAAATCCAACGAACTCGCTTCTATTCAGCCATTTGCCCATCAAGAGATCAGCTACCTCACGAATTTGCATTGTATTCGCTAATGCAACCTCGCGTTCCAGCACTTCATCGAAGCATTTCACCTTGTCAGGAGTCATTGCCCGTAATGTCTGAGTCAAAATATGGGCCTTTTGCATTCCTGACTGTATTTTTTCCAGATCACGCACGATTTGCCAAAACGAGCTGTCTTCCTGCGCCGCCGTATCGTCATCTTTTGTTTTTATATTCATGTCGCGTTTCGTGGCTGTTTCGCATTTCTTATAGCAATAGCACGGAAATTTACCACTTTTTTAAAGCAACATCACGCATGGCATTCGCGGGCCTTTTTGATTTCTGCCACCTTTATCAGGGTCGCACTGAAAGCGCCAATCATAAGGCAACGGCAGCCAGCACAGCCATCAATCACTTTCAATCAATCACTTTCAGGTTGCCATCCGCTGGCAAAGCTTCCATCGTGAACCAGTCATGGCCGGTAGACATCCGGGCGCAACCAGCAACACCACATGCCAGCACTCAAGATCACCAACCCCAAGATCACCAACCCCAAGATCAGCACTGAGCTTGTCGAGGAGCTGCAAGACGAGCCGGTGTATCAGAATGAGAAGGCCTTCAGCGCCACCCATGCCTTTCTGCGCCGTGTTGTTCATTTCAGCCGCGACCGGGAATATGCATTCATTCCTGCCAAGAATATTAAAGAGCAGTTTGAGAACTACGACGTTAAATACAAAGCCTGCCTGAATGCTCTGGATCGCCATCAGATCATTGAAGTGGATCGGCAGTACATCAAGGGCGCCAAGACTAGAGGATACAGGCTGACAGAGAAGGGAGTGAGGCTGATGACTGCGGGTGAAATGCGTTATCTGCGCAGCCTGTTCACCGATGCCAAGTTGAAGCGTCAGATGCAGAAACGAGCCAGCTATCATCGAACGAGCGGAAAAACCCATAATGACAGATTTTTGCAATACATCCATGACGGCCTGATGCGCTATTCATACAGTGAGGATGCGGTGAATTTGATTGAGCAAAGCGACTGGCCCAAACTCACGAAGCTGGATGCAATGACAAGCCTGGCCGATTTTGCAGAACGCAAATTCACCAAACTTAAAGTAAACAAAACCGACAACCGGGTCTGGAATGAGTTTGTCGGAATGAAAAGTGAGCTGAGACGATATTTCAGCCATGGTGATCTCAAGTACAGGTTTGTGATGGATATTCGCAGCTGTCATCCGCTCTTTCTCGCGCATTACCTGGTACATCGCGCTAAAGGGAGGGGATGGCAGGTTTATCATCCAATGGTGCCAGGAAGTCATCGCAAGACCATTGTTCAAAATGATGCGGACAGGGAACGCGAGCGGAGCGAGCGTTTGTCATCTCTTAATTCCACTACCACCACCACTACACCACCTTCACCCATTTCCAGCATTCCAACCAGCACTACCTCCAGTAATAATCCAATCTCCCAATATGATGGGGGGAATTCGGACATTTTGGTTGAGCTTAATATCTGGAATGCCATCTTCAGCAATCCCGATACCGACCCCAAGGCCGAGCTGACCCGGGAACTGGGCTATACCCGTGAGGCTGCCAAGGCTGCATTGAACCAAACCATCAATGGCAGCCGGAAATACAAACGATTCGTCCGTTGGTTCAAAGAGCAATTTCCATTGCTGCATGGGGTCTGGGAGCGAACTGACATGGCGACGGTGGGCAATGAGATCTCCATGTATTACGAAACCGAGCTAATGCAGGACATGGAACTGTATGAGCTGGCTGAGCGGTTGGGATTGCACCTGACGTACGAATACGATGGCTGCGGTGTGATGTGCCGGGAAGATGACGCAGAGGTACTGGCCAAGATTCAGCAGTTGATTGCCCATGTGCAGGCCCATAGCGAACGAAAGTGGGGTGTCCGGCCGGTGATCGTCGTCAAGAGTGCCAACGGTGATGCTGTGGACATGCCAATCCCCGAACGTAATGAGACGGCAACGGTAAAGGAAGCAGCCACACCCCCGCAGCCTCAACCAATCGCAAAGCCAGTTGCCAAGTCTGCTGCATCCAGATCAAGGCGTTCATCAGGCCGTTCCACACGTTCAGCCCGCAAAAAGTAAATATTACGGAAGCCAACTTCCGAAAAGCTGAGTGAAAATGATTGAGATGCCTTCTTGCCAACTATCATTTGCTATATGCACGATCACGCCATTAAGAATGTGGATAAAGGGTTTTCATTGATACAACCGAGGTTGGAAAAATGTGAGGCTTCTGACTGGGCCAACCTGATTTTGGGGCCGTTTCAGGAATTTGCTCGCTAACGTCGCAAGAAAGCCATCTCAATGCTCGACTATGCTGGCCACCAAATCAATCCAGCCCCACTTCATGAATTGAGCTTTCGATTTTGCTTTGGGAAACCGCGGGCCGAAATCAGCCAGCAACGGAAAACAGACCCCGGCATCCACCCATTCCAAGATTATTGAAATCTCCGTCGGCAATTTGAAAGCGGCGTCCACAAAGAGCGCCCCCAAGACAACGATGGATAAAAATAAAACCACAATCTGGAAAGCGCCCACCTCCTTGTGTTTTCCTAAATTGTTTCCGTTCATTTTCGGCAAATATTTTTTCCAAATGACGATTTTCCGGGCAAAACCGCCCCGTCAAGATTTCGGGGATGCTGCCAAACCACCGCGCAAGCTGCGAGATTGAATACAAATGTATTCTGGCTCATGCCAATCGCTTTTGGTATCGTCCCGTTCAGCGATATGCAGGTAGGAAAACCACTCGTAAATTTCGATAGCGCGACATTCTGGGAATCCGCGCAGCAGGTGGTATCCATCCTGAGACTTCAATCGTGTGGCCAGGGAAACGCTGGATCGGCTTCAGATGAGCAGTGATTCGTCCATTGTTTTTGCGGTGCAATCGGCAGTCCTCGAAATCTTCGAGGCGATTGAGGTCTATGCGAAGACTGATTCCCCCGACAAGGAACAAGCTTTCAAAGATGAGGCTCAAAGAACCGTTTTGATGTTCATTGCCGCCATCATTCTGGCTGGGAAGAATTATAACCCTGCCCGACGTTCCTTCCTTACGCTTTTGGTGAACTGCGAAGATTTGCCAGGTGGCGAACCTCGTTATCTGAACGAATATGCCACGAGATGGATTAGCGCCTCGAAAATCGTCCCGGATTTCTTTGAGGCGGCGGTTCGCTATGACGCAAACCATCAGACAGATTCGGCGCGCGGCATATTGCGCCAAATACAACTCATCGGTAACAACGCCTGCGCCTCTGACGGTTGCATCAGACCGGCTGAAAACCAAGTCGTGCAGGACTACGTCAAGTTTTTGGATGCGAAAATTGAAGCCGTCACAACAACCCGGCCCGTTGTGGAGGAAGTTCCACCCATATTGGCCGTCAGCCGTCAGCCAATCTACGCCCCAATTCAGCCAGAACGGTTCAACTATCGCCGCAATACCGAGTTGCGATGGATAGCCCCATCCGAATCAATTCAGATTCATGGCTACCAATTGCCAGCAGGAATGATATACGTCAGCGATGGCGACCCAAGAACAGCGGAAGCATCGGCCATCAATCTTGGCTTGCCAATTGGCAAACCGGAACTCGGCGCACACACACCGCTCAATTATTATCCGCAATATAATTATCTTTCTCCCAATCAGCGCGCCGCTTATCTGAAATGGCTGGCTGATGGACGCAAAGATGCGGATCCGGCATCCCGGGAACTGGGATATATTTTTCTATTCCTCTACGGCTTGGAACGCCGGCTTTTGGTGGACCACGGTCAGGAACAGGAAGTCATCGCTGAAATCGTGAGGCTGTTGCATGACTACGGCACATTCACTCGTAGCAGATCGTTGCAGAGCTATGCCGGACAGTTGGTTCATTTCTGGGGTTGGAAACAAGGTCAGGAGTATTACTCACAACTTTTGGAATGGATGAAAACGTTGCCGGTGTCCCTGCTAGGAGCAGATGAAATGGCAATGGTTTTGGCCAGCCAGTTCCAGTCAAAAAAAACCTTGCCACCGGAATTGGCATTTGAGGTGGCTGCGAGAGATTGTAACTCACGGCGGAGCGTCGTGGTCACACGTGTCAAAGAAGAATTCAAGGAACTTTTCGCCAAGCGATACCAAGAAAAGTTCCCGGAAGGGGTAAAATTGGATTCCGCCTCACGCAACACTCGGCTTTATTATCGCGCTGCCAGCCCGACGTTGCTTTACAATGGCAGACAAGACCTCTCAATTTCAATCCCCGATGTGCTTGGTCTTTCTAGCCAATTTAAGCCACTGGTAAACATCTGGAACAGCTGCGTGGATGACTTGGCGGGTTACAGCCGCGCCAGATCCAAATCCGGACCCATAGCCAAAAACCTTAAAGCCTATTTTGCCCTACCGGACGAATTACGCGTCACGACCGCCAATCCGCTGGCCAAAGAATGGGAGACGCTTCTGAGTCGTGGTCGGACTGGGAGCAATTGCAAATTGCTGGATGTCGGCAGTGTGGCCAATTTGATCGGCACAGCCCAACGCGAAAAGTTGACGATGGTTCAAAGCGAGGAATTGGCCCAAACAGTCGAATCACTCGGCTATGTAATTGAACCGGACGCCCGCCATGAGGCGTCATACGCCTGGGATCAAGAAATCGCTGTCTTCAAACCCGCGGATGGCAAAGTCACGGTGCCATCAAAAAATTATCTGGGTGCTTCGGTGCTCCTAAAACTCTGCGTTTTGGTGGCCGGCGCAGACGGTCACATTGCGCCCGAAGAATTGGAAGTTTCGCGACGGTTCGTTGAAACGAAATTGGCCCTGACGCCGGGAGACCATAGGCGGCTTGAGGCCCTCGAACAGATTCTCATCGCGGATCCGGATCGCATCAGCGGGTCACTGGCGCGGATTGCCAAGCCGGTTCCCAAGCCAATGCGGGAATTGATATGTGAAGTTCTGGTTTATGTCGCGGCGGCCGACAATATCGTGACCAAGGATGAAATTCGCGCTTTGGAGCGGATTTTCAAGGCGTTTGAATTGCCACCCGAAAAATTGGACGGTTACCTCAAATCGGTCAGCCCTGAATTCGGAGAAGTCACCATTCAACGGGCTTGCGACCACGTTTCCGGCGAGGCGATTCCCAGACCGGGACAACCCTTTCATATCGACATGTCTCGGGTTGACAGGATTGCCCAGGAAACCGCTGAAGTTGTTGGCATCCTGGCAAAAGTCATGACCGAGGAAGAGCCTGAAAGCCAAAAGCCGGCACGCAAAGAAAAACCGGTCAAGGCGGAAGCAGTCAAAATTGCTCCGGAAGCAACCGCGACTAAAAATTCCACACCACTACCGGATTGGATCAAAACCCTCGACACCAAATACCAGCCAGTTTTACTCGGCCTCTTGAAGCAGGACACATGGCCTCGATCGGAGTTCGAAGCCCTCGCCAAAAAATCTCAGTTGATGCCACTGGACGCTTTTGATGCAATTAACGGGTGGGCTGATGAAAATCTTGGTGATTTTCTCCTCGATGGGGAAGACACTATCCAGATTCACAAACAATTGATTCCATGATTGAAATTAAACGCCGCGAACGTGATGCCATCCTGCAATCCCTGCAGGCTGGGTTGGTTCCCCGACTAGGATTGCATTTGATCCAAGTGGGGCGGAAACAAGAAGTGCAAGCCATGCTGGCTGATTTGGATCGCGTCGAACAAGGAGGCGCCGCATTCCGTATCGTGGTCGGCCGATTTGGCAGCGGCAAAAGTTTTTTTATGAACCTCGTCCGCAACCTTGCGCTTCAAAAACGCATGGTTGTGGTCCAGGCTGACATTACCATGGAGCGGCGTTTGCAAGCTTCTGGTGGAGAGGCTCGCGCATTGTATTCAGAGCTTGTAAAAAATCTGGCGACCAAAAATAAGCCTGACGGGGGGGCTCTGCGGAATCTTTGCGAAGGCTGGATTTCAACGATTCAATACGAAGTCACCCAAGCCGGCGGAAAAGAAGAGGACATCAAGAAACGCATCTTTGAAGATTTGAAGAGCCTGCAAGATCATGTCGGCGGATATGAATTTGCCGAGGTGCTGGCCAAATATTATGAGGGTTACGCCTCTGGAAACGACGCCTTACAGGGTGCCGCCTTGCGCTGGCTGCGGGCAGAATACACGACCAAAACCGAAGCCCGGCAGGAACTCGGTGTGCGCCGGATTATTGACGACGATAATTTTTACGACAGCCTCAAACTGCTTTCTGCTTTCAGCCAAAAAGCCGGTTTTGCGGGATTGGTAGTCAACCTCGATGAAATGGTTGTTTTGTCTCACCGTCTGCCGAGCGCCCGCGCCCGCCAAACCAATTACGAATCGGTGTTGATGATTTTGAACGACTGCCTGCAAGGGGGTGTTCGGGGTCTGGGATTCGTACTGGCCGGCACCGATGAATGTTTGGAAGATAAACGCCGCGGCCTCTACAGCTATGAAGCACTCCGGTCACGTCTGGTTGAAAACCGTCTCGCGGGGGATGGCATTGTTGATTTTTCCGGCCCCGTGGTTCGGCTGCAAAATCTCTCCCCGGAAGAATTGCTGGTGTTGCTCCGCAACATTCGGCATGTGCATGCCTACGGCGACCCGGCCAAATATATCGTGCCGGACGATGCCTTGGTTGCAGTGTTGCAGAAGGCCAGTGAAACGCTCGGGGCACAGTATTACAAAACACCGCGCGATATCGTCCGTTCATTTGTCGGTTTGCTAAATGTTCTTGAACAGAATCCTTCGAAGAAGTGGGGGGAGTTGCTGACTCCAAGCCTGCTCAAACCGTCAGAGAAACCTCTCTCGGTTGAAGAAGAAGTTTCGCGCGAAGCCGCCACCCCGATAAACCCGGCCGCCACGGTTGTCCCGAGTAGGGATCTGGCCAGCTTCAAACTCTGATGAGCAACCCGGCTTTTGACCTCCTCCATCCTGTAGTTCAAAAAGCCGTTTGGACGATGGGGTGGAAAGAGTTTCACCCCATTCAGGTCGAAGCGATCAACCATGTTTTACAGGGGACAAATCATTTAATCCTCTCCGCCCACACTGCGGGCGGGAAGACCGAAGCGGCATTTCTGCCAATAATCTCCAAATTGGCGGCTCATCAAGAGCCATCCGTCCAGGCTCTCTATATTGGCCCGTTGAAAGCGTTGATCAACGATCAATTTGGCAGGCTCGAAAAACTCTGTCAGGAAATGGATATCCCGGTTCACCGATGGCATGGCGACGTCACGGCCAGCCAGAAAAAGGAGCTGCGCCAGTCTCCCGCCGGCATATTGCTGATTACACCCGAATCGCTGGAGTCAAATTTTATAAATTATGGCGTTCACGTTCCCCGGCTGTATCGGCACTTGGAGTTTGTCGTCATTGATGAACTGCATTCGTTCATGGACAACGTGCGAGGAATGCATCTTCGCAGTCTGCTTGCCCGGATTAATCTTGCCGCCAATGTCAGTCCCCGCATCATTGGGCTTTCAGCCACTTTGGGAAATCCGGAATTAGCCCGACGCTTTGTCTGCCCCGAAAATCCAGTATCGGTTGATCTCATCACCGACCCGAACTCCACCAAAGAAGTAAAATTTGGTGTCCGCGTCTTTATGCGGCGGGCGGCAATGCAAAGTGAAAAGTTGATCGGCCCTCGGTTAAAACCAGCTGCCGCTTTGGAACTTTCCGAGCGTCTTTCGGCAACTGACTTGGCATCCCAGATACCATTAAACAAAACAAACGCCGCCGAAGCCGAACCGATTGAACTCCAGACCGACGCTTCGGCGGACGAGGATTTAGACGAGATCGCCGATGACATCGTCTTGAATTTCAGTCAGTCCACCAATCTGATATTCGTCAACGCAAAGCGAACCATCGAGATTCTCGCAGTCAAATTGCATGATGCCGCCAAGCGGAATAAACTGCCGGCTGACCCGTTCGTGGTTCATCATGGTTCCATCTCCAAAGACCTTCGCGAGGAAGCGGAAACCCAGTTGAAGCAAGGCATGCCAACGACGGCGATTTGCTCGAGCACGCTTGAAATGGGGATTGATATCGGCTATGTGCGCGCCGTCGGCCAAGTCGATACGCCTTGGAGTGTTGCCTCGATGGTTCAACGCTTGGGCCGTTCCGGTCGCCGCGAGGGAGATGCCGCCATCATGCGCATGTATGTCCGAGAAACCTCGCCGCACCAAGGCAGCACACTCACGGATTTGATTTACCCGGATTTGCTTCGAGCCGTTGCGCTGACTCGGTTGATGCTGCAAAAGTGGTTGGAGCCGCCCGACATTGATCGCCTTCATCTCAGCACATTGGTTCACCAAATCCTCAGTTGTCTCAAACAAACCGGTGGTATGACGGCGGCGGAGCTGCACTCGGTTTTAATAGAAAAAGGGCCATTCCGACAGGTGACCGCCCAGATTTTCCAATCTATTCTGAAGGGCCTTGGAGAAAAGAAAGTCCTTGAGCAGTGTCCGGAGGGAGATTTGATTTTGGCACCACTGGGTGAACGGATTACATCGGGTTTTGATTTTTATGCGGCGTTCAAGTCAAAGGATGAATTTGTCATTCGAAATGGCGATGCACCGATCGGCACCCTGCCAGCCGATGTCATCCCGCCGGTCGGCGAACATCTCATTCTGGACGGTCGCCGCTGGCTTGTTCAAGAAATTGATCCAGCCTCCAAAATTGTGTTTGTGACGGCTGCCAGAGGCGGCAAGGCCCCCGAGTTTCTAAGCGATGGCGGGAGCATGCACACGCGTGTGGTTCAAGAAATGCGTAACATGCTTCTGGATAACGACGAGCCAGTCTGGTTGCACCCTGATGGGAGATTGCTGCTTCGCGCGGCGCGCAACACCGCACTTGGCTGCGGCTTGATTAAAAGCAATGTTTTGGTTCGTCCACGGGAAATTCAATGGTTTCCTTGGGTTGGCACACGCGGATTTGAAACGCTGCGTGCTTTTGCTCGATCGGCCGGCATCAGGCACGCAGCCGACAGGCTTTCCATTTCCTACCTTTTAGATTCGCCGGAGCTTTTCATGGCTCACCTCAAAGAGATAGCCAACTCAAATGTCAGCTCGGCAGAGTTAGCGAGTTTTCTCACTGTAAAGGCGATAGAAAAATACGACGGCTTTTTGGCTGATGATGTCTTGAACAGCGCAAACGGTCGTGATCGCCTGAATCTGGATGAAGCTAAACTTGTTGCCAAACGTGATGCAGATAATATTTTTCAACAATAGTTGAGAGCAAAAAAGGATCTAGCTCGAAAGACAAATCTTTTGTGTAATCAGCCAGTTCCAGCATCGATTGTGGGCCCCCCCCGATTTCTCTGACAATCCAGATTTTTCGACCGGACGCGCGACCGAAGTCCGATGGTCCAGACTATGAGAAGTACTGGGCATTTGATAGTAATCAGGCCTTATGCCTAGACCGAAGTCCTGTTTGGCGAGCACCCCGCAACCGGGCAAAAGACGTCAAGATCGAACAGGTCTACAAGGAACAAAACTATATCCTTGATCAACTTTGGCAACCAACCGCAACGGTGGCTCATTAGAAACCAAGCTGCATAAAATTGAATCGCCAGGGGACAAAACCTTCTGCTTGAAGTTGACGGGTTTAGGTCGCACACTAATCAGGTGTACATCATTAAAGCCAGACAGTCTTGGTTGCAGTCACCTTGAAAATCGAAATTGCAAACACACAGCTGGAATAATTGTTACGCTTGGATCCGGCGACAGGTAGCGCCGTGAGTCATTTTGTAGGCATCACACAAAACGCCTTGGCCAACGTGCTCAGATGGTTGTCGGTCGCAAACAAAACAATCGGAAATATTCACATGGCCGACACAGTAACGACAGCCACTGGTTTGTTAAAAACCGGCATCCCCGACCATCCGTCTCTGGAGGTTGGTGTAAAACATTCAACGCGGCTCGTTTTTTCCATTATGCTGGCCAGCGTTGCGTTTCTATGCGGCTGCAAGACTGCCAGCAAAAGCCTTTTTAGCGCGGCCGGCTTTACCTGGCATGTTCAAGAAGGCCAAGTGCTCTGGCGTCCCAAAAATGGCCTTCCGGAAATCGGCGGCGATTTGGTGTTTGCCAGCGACAACGCTGGGCACTACCTGATTCAATTCGATAAAACCCCGATTGCGATCTTGTCCGCGCAGATCACAACGAACCGCTGGCTGATAAGATTTTCCCAGCGACAAATGAGCTTTGGCGGCTACGGACAGGGATCAACACGCTTTAGCTGGCTGTATCTACCTGCGGCTCTAGCCGGAAAACCCCTGCCTAAGCAATTTCATTTTGAAAATCAGCCGGACGGCGGCTGGCGGCTGGAAAACACCCGCACAGGTGAATCATTGAAAGGTTTTCTGTCGCCATGAGTTCGTTCTTAAAACATTGGTGGTGGGTATTGCTCCTCATGGCCGTCGGCTTTGGCCTGGCGCGGCTGCGGTTTGACGTGGACATCCTCAATCTCCTGCCGCTGGACGAGCCGTCCGTCCAAGGACTCAAACTTTATCAGCAGCACTTTGCCAATGCCCGCGAACTGGTTGTCACCCTCCGTGCTCCAGATGCCACCCAAGCGGAAAAACTCGCGGGTGACATGGCGGCACGGCTACGGCACAACACCAATCTGGTCTCCGAAGTAACTTGGCAGCCGCCGTGGCTGGAGCAGCCCGATCAACTAGGCGAACTGCTCGGTTGGCTATGGTTCAACCAGCCGCCGGAAGATTTTGCTGCACTCACCAACCGGCTGGCACCCGGCCAACTCAAGCCGACACTTGACGAAACCCGTGAACTGCTTGCCACATCGATGTCTCCGTTGGATCTGGCGCGACGTTCATTTGATCCATTCAATTTGCTGACGATGCCTGCGCTGACCAACATCAGTGGCATGTCTGTAGAGCAAGGTAATCAGATGTTTGCCTCCGCAGATGGAAAATATCGGCTTCTTTATGTCCAATCAGCAGCGGATCTGACGAGTTATCGCGCGTGTGAAAGCTGGTTGAAATCTATACATGCTGCCGTTGCTGAATTACAGTCCGGACCGGCAAAAGCCGATTGGAAAGGCGTCACGGTGCGCTACACTGGTCGGCCGGTGTTCGTGGAGGAAATCGCAACTAGCATGCAACAGGACATGAGCCATTCGGTTGGCGCAACTTCCTTAATTATCGCCATTCTATTCTGGCTCATGCACCGTCGCTGGATGCCGATGCTGTGGCTGATCGCGCTGCTGGGCTTAATCTTACTATCCACGCTGGCACTGGGCGCGCTAGTGATGGGTGCCATCAGTGTGGTGGCTTTGGGTTTTGCCGCCGTGCTGTTGGGCTTGGCGGTGGATTACGCCGTTGTGCATTATCAGGAAGCCCTCGCGCATCCGCAGATGACCGTGCCGGAAATCCGCCAGGCGATAGCTCCGAGCATTTTGTGGGCGGCCATCACCACGATGAGCGCTTTTCTGGTGTTGAATCT
>Ga0007882_10000212_pt1 | contig 34501 bp, 32 predicted proteins | sample CryBogCBH12Aug01_FD_71195 | JGI IMG/M metagenome (GOLD analysis project Ga0007882, IMG submission 71195) | Freshwater microbial communities from Crystal Bog, Wisconsin, USA - CBH12Aug09.1 | ecosystem: Environmental > Aquatic > Freshwater > Lake | place: Crystal Bog, Wisconsin, USA | collected... | reverse complement strand
GACGGGCGGCAGCTTCTACCCCAATCTCGATACCGCCGAGGCCTATGCCATCGTCACCTGGCGCGGGGTGCAAATCTCGGTGCGGGCGTGGCGGCGGATCGGAGCCAATCGCGGCAATATCCATGTCGGCCCGATCCAGCCCACCATCATCGCCGGGATGCGCGAATGGCGGCACGAGCTGGCGCAAAACGACTATGGCATCCGCTATGATCTCAGCTGGCGCGACACCCATCGCCAGATGTATCGCGCCGCCTATAGCCCGCTCGCCACAGCCACCCCGCGCGGCGGACAACGCCACGTCACCGCCGGTTTCGAAAGCTTTGGCGAGGTCGAGGGCTGGGTCGAGATCGACGGCCAGCGCATCGCCCTCACCGGGCGCGGCACCCGCGACCGCCACTGGGGCATCGGCAGGGGCGTGGGCGGCCCGCGCTATCAGGCCGACGGCAAGGCCCCCAAGGCCGGATGGATCGGCGGCAACTGGATCGTGTTCAGCGATTTCGCCATCTGGGGCCCGATCATTCTCTATCCGCTGGGCGACGCGCGCGCCGGGCATGGCAAGGTGCGGAAGGTGGAGCGCCGCCTGCGTTTCGAGCCCGACACCAAGGTGTTCCTCGAAGGCGAAATCGACTACACGCTGGACACCGGCGAGGTGAAGCGGGTGCGGTTCGAGCGGCTCGGCTATCAAACCGCCTATATGACCTGCGGCATCTACGGCGGCACCCCCGATCGCACCATCTGGCAGGGCGATTATGTGGGCGACAATGTGGTGCAAGGGGATCGCTACGATCTCTCGCTGCCGGAAAACCGGATCGCCCTGCGCGGGCTGGATGAACACCACTGCCGCATCACCTGCGGCGACGAGGTGACCACCGGCATCCTCCAGCCGCTCGAGCCCGACGCCTATGAGGCCTGTGCGCGTGGCGACAAGGGTTGGGCGTTTTTGGATTGAGTGGAGGATGAAGGGGTAGTTTAGCAGGGGTGGAGTCTGACGATGTCCGATTTCTCAAGAGAAATCGGTTGGCCCCTGCACCCCAATACTGTCGGCCTCGCGCTTCAGTTCGGCCTAGGGCAAGGTCGCAGCGCCGCAGGCGATATAGCCGCTTCGCGGCAAGGCGCGGCGCTGATGCGGTGCGCCAAGCTGGACAGTAATGGGGGTTTGGGGGTGTAACACCCCCAAGACTTCCCCCTTTAACTCCTTATCTACCGCCCCTGCGCCAGCGCAGCCCTGTGCCCTTCCGAAGCCAGCAACCGTTGCTGCTCGTGCGATTCCGCCAGCAGCACCGTCGCCTCGCTGGCCCGCGCGGCGAGGTTGAACAGGCGCTTGTCGGCGCGGATGGCCTCGCCGCTATGCCGTGCGATGGTGTGGGCGAGGGCCATTGCCTCGGCGTGGGGATCTTCGGCGGTGCGGGTGACGACGCCGATGCGCGCCGCTTCCTCGCCACTCATCCGCCGCGCGGTATAGGTCAGCTCGCGGGCGAGATCGTCGCGCACGAGGCCGCGCAGCAGCACGAAGCCCGCCATATCGGGCGCGAGGCCCCAGCGTGCTTCCATCATCGAAAGTTGCGCGTCGGGCGTGGCGATCCGCATATCGGCGCCGAGCATGATCTGGAACCCGCCGCCAAAGGCATAGCCATGCACCGCCGCGATCACCGGCACCGGGAGGTTGCGCCAGCCCAGCGCCGCCTGCTGGAAGAGATTGGCCTCGCCATGGCTGCGGCGGGCGAGATCGGAGAGCGCGTCGTTGCCACCGATGCTCTCGAGATCGATCCCGGCGCAAAACCCGCGCCCCTCGCCCGAGAGCACCACGCAGCGCAGGCCCTCCATGGCGGAGAGCCGGTCTATCGCCGCGACGATGGCCTCGAACTGCGCCTGATCGAGGGTATTCAGCTTCTCGGGGCGGTTGAAGCGCACATCGGCGACGCCCTCTGCAAGGCTAATGGTAACGCGCTCGGTCATCAGCCGCGCAGCACCAGCAGGCTGCCGTCGCTCTCGCCGCCGATGGCGATGCCGCCGTCGGCCAGCGTGGTGATATCGGCGAAGGGCGATAGCGGCCCCGGCATCAGCAGCGCGATGCCCGGCAGGGTGTTGATCCGCATCCCCGAGGCCGCGCCCACCGGCAGGTCACGCGCCACGATCTGCGCCGCCTCACCCTCAAGCTTCCGATGCAGCTGCCCGGTGCCGCGATCCAGCGCATAGAGCGCGCCGCCCGAGAGCGTCACGCCATGCGGCTCGCGCAGGCCATCCATCGCCACCGCGACATGGCCATTGGCAATATGCACCACCCGGCCCGCGCCCGCCTCGCTGACATAGAGCCCGCCATCTTCGGCCAGACAAAGCCCGGTGGGATCGGCAAGGCCGCTCGCCAGCACGCGCGTTTCGCCGGCCTCACCAATCGCGAGCACCCGGCCCGTGCCCGCCTCGGCCACGATCACCTCGCCGGCGGGCGTGATGACCACGCCCATCGCGCGATCAAGATCGGACAGCAGCGCCACTGCCGCCTCGCCCGGGCGATAGCGCGCGACCAGGCCGGCGCTGCTGCTGGTGACATAGCTGCCGTCGGCGGCCGAAGCGACGCCGCGCACATAGCCCGGAAAACCATGCTGCAGCAGCATTCCGGGGCGATCCACACCGCCATCCGCATCCACCACACCAAGACTCATGCCATCGGCCACCACCAGCGCGCCATCGCCGCGCAATGCCATGCCATAAGGCCCGACCATGCCGCCGCGCACCACCTGCCGCTGCGCGCCATTCGGGCCGATTTCCACCACGCTGCCATCGGTGAAATGTGAGACGAACAGCCTCCCATCGGGGGCGAAGGCGAAATTGTCGATGCCATAGGCCACGCGGGCGACTTCCACCTTCGCGCCCGTCACGGTGTCGATGCGGAGGATCGCGCCGGTGCCCGATTCCACCACATGCAGCCGCCCAAGCCCATCAAACTTGACCGCCGTGGGAATAGCGAGATCGCCCGCCACGCGCTCGGGCTCGCCGCCATCCACGCTGACGCGCCACACCTCGCCCAGCGGTACCAGCGGGAAATAGAGCTTGTTGTCGGGCCCAAGGCACAGCGCGTTAGGCATCATCATATCGGCCGCGATCACGCGCGGCGCACCGCCATTGGGCGAGAGCTCGAGGATGCGGCCTTTCGGGTTGAACTCGCTCATGAAGATGCGGTCGGCGTGCACGGTAATGCCATTGGCCACCGGCACATCGGCGGCGATCACCTCGACCTTGCCATTGGGCCGCAGCGCGCTCACCCGCGCGCTCATCACCTCGGTGACATATAGCGAGCCATGCGAATCGAAGGCGAGATCATCAGGGCCAATGATGGCGCCATCGGCTGGCGAGACCACGCTGGTGGTGCCGCTGGCGACCTCCACCGCGCTCACCTGCCCGCCAAAGGCCTGCGCCACATAGAGCCGCCCATCAGGCCCCCAGCGCATGCCATTGGCCCCGATCAGCGGCGCGGCAGCCACCAGCGTGCTCAGGCTGAACCCGCTAGCGCAGCTGGGCGGGGCGACGGTTTGACCGAGACGATCGGTGGTCATGGGTTGCATCCTCTCCTGAAATGCCGTGCTTGGGCTGCGGCCCGGGCTGTTACCCTAGGCCTCCTTCGTGTCGCAAAAGCGCGCTAATCACAAGCGCCCGCCAAGCATTAAAGATCGAGCACCAGCCGGGGCGAAAGCGCGCGCGAGCAGCAGGCCATGATCCGCTTGCCCTCATCGCGCTGCTTGGGGCGCAGGAAGGAGTCGCGGTGGTCGGGCGTGCCTTCGAGCAGCCGGGTGATGCAGGTGCCGCAGGTGCCCTCGTTGCACGAGCGCGGGATATGGACGTTGAGCTCCTCCAGCGCGTCGGCGATGCTTTGCCCCGGTGCCACGGTGACCACCTGGCCCGAGTGCTTGAGCTCGACCTCGAAGCTGGTGTCGCCGCTGTGGTTGATCTCTTCGCCAGCGCGGAAGCGCTCGATCTGCAGCGCCTCTTCGGGCCAGCCGGCGCAAGTGGCTTCCACCGCCTTCAGCAGCGGCTCTGGCCCGCAGCAATAGACCACCTTGCCCGGCTGATACGCGCCGATAAACCCGGCGAGATCGAGCAGGCCATACACATCTTCGGGACGAACGGTGACATTCCCGCCGCTCTCCAGCGCATCGGCAAAGGCCATCGAGGCGCGGGTGCGGCCGCCATAGAGCAGGTGCCACGGCTTGCCCGAGGCGTTGAGCTGCTCGATGATCGGCAGGAAGGGGGTGATGCCCACGCCGCCCGCGATCAGGCGATAGTCGACCGCATCCACCAGCGGGAAATTGTTGCGAACCTCGCCGAGGCGCACGATGTCGCCAGCCTTCAGATCGTCGTGAATGGCGATAGAGCCACCCCGGCTTTTGGGATCACGCAGGATCGTCACCCGCCAGCTCTTGGCGTTGGCCAGATCGCCGCACAGCGAATATTGCCGGATCAGACCGGGGCGGATGGCCAGATCGACGTGCGCGCCGGGCTGCCACGCCGGAAAATCGGCCCCATCGACGCGTTCCAGCAGCAGCGAGCGAACGTCTTGCGCCTCGTCGACGATCTCGGCGATTCGCACATCAAAAGCATTCATGGGAGCGTGTCTCCGATCAGAATTGAATCCCGCGCGGCCATCCGTCGTAGCAGCGCCTCCACTTCAGGCGCGTTGTGCCGCGCGGCATAGGCATCGAGCACGGTCTGCAGCTGGATGTTGCGCGCGGCGGCGGCGCGCAGCTGCGGGCAGTTGAAGCCCGATGGCGCAGCGCCGGGGGCTTCGGCCAATTGCGTCTGCAGCCCGGCATCATCAATCGCACCCAGCGTGGTTTCGATATCGCGATTGTCGGCGGCGAGATGCGCGCCCATCAGATCCCAGCTGCGCTCCAGCCGCTCCAGCAGATGCAGCGCGGCCTTCAGCTGGCGCTGCGCCGCGCCCTTGGGCAGCGCGCTTAGCACCGACGATTGGAGCCCGGCGCGCACGCCCTTGAGCAGATCACCCGGACTAGGCCGCAGCATCGGCACCCTCCCATTTCTCGCTATCGATCCACTGGTGGCACAGGCGCACCGCCTCGGGGATTTTCGCCGCGCGGTCGATATGCCGCAGGTTCTCGGTGGCGCCAGCAGCATAGGAAGCGGCGGCGGAGACCGAAATCGTCGCGAATTTTACCTCGCTGAAGATGCGGTAATAGGTGAGGTTGCGGCGCGGGGTGGCGATGCCCGAAAGCTGCGCGTGCTGCGCAGCAAAGCCATCAAAAGACAGGAACTTTTCCGGGCTCCACAGCGCGCGATAGATCCAGGCGATGTCTTCCGCCGGATCGCCGATATGCGCCATCTCCCAATCGAGCAGCCCGGTGATCTTCGCGCCCTCGAACAGGAAATTGCCCGGCCGCAGATCGCCGTGGATCAGGCTGAGCCGGGCGGGCACGGGCACATTGGCCTTGAGCCAGCGGAACAGCGCGGCAAGCGCCGGCAGCGGCTCCAGACGATGGCTAAGAAAGCGGCTTTCCCACTGTTCGATCTCGTGCAGCACCGGATTAGGTGCGGCCTTCAGCCCGGCACCCTGCCAATCGAAGGCGTGCAATTTCGCCGTTTCGCGCGCCAGCTCCGAAGTGGCCGCAAACCCCACTTCAGGCGCGAGCTTCAGGAAATCGACCGCGCTCGCCTCGCCGCTCATGCGCGCGAGCACCAGCGCCGGGCCACCGGCCACCTCGCCCGTGGTATCGAGCCCCAGCGCGGCGGGCGCGCAGACGCCATGGCCGTTCATCGCGCGCAGCACGGCGTATTCCTCGGCGGTGTCGGATTCGACATGCTTGCCCGCCACCTGCGCGAGGAGAATGCAGGCGTGTTCGCCGCCCGAGGCCGTGTGCGCATCAAACGCCCACGCCAGCCTCGCGTTGCCGCCGAATACCGGCGTCACCTCTGCAATACGCACCGGCCCCCAGGCAGGGTTATCCCGCTCCAGCAGCTTGGTGAGCTTGGCGATGAGCGCGGTGTCGCTCACCGCGTTCCCGCCGAAACGCGCAGCACTTCGCCGGTGATGCCATCCGACTGCGGCTCGAGGAAGAAGGCGATGCCCTCGGCCTCGTCGTCCACCGTGGCGAACTTGCCGAGCGCCGTGGCGGCGAGATGGCGATCGACATAGGCCCCGCCGAAAGTCTCGGTGACCTTGGGGCTGAACACCAGACCCGGCGCCACCGCGTTGACGCGGATGCCACTGCGCCCAAGGAGCAGGCTGAGCGTCTGGGTGAGGGCCACGACGGCCGCCTTGGCGGGATTATAGGCTGTGTCACCGAGGTCGTTGCGATTGGCGAAGGCCGCCAGCGAGGCGACGTTGCAGATCTTGCCATAGCCCTTCTTCACGAAATAGGGCTCGGCGTGCTTGCACATCAGGAAGGCGCTATCGACGTTGATCTCGAAGGTCCGGCGGAAATAATCGAGCCCGATCTGCGCGAGGGGGCGGTCCATCGATTCCGATTCGATCGCGACCATCCCGCCCGCCACATTGGCGATGCCGGTCATGTCGTCGAAGGTTTCGAGGCAGTTGGCGATCACCGCCCGCACTTCGTCTTCCTTGGAAAGATCGGCGCGATAGACCGCCAGCTTGCCCGGCAGATTGCTGCAGGTTTCGGCGAAGGCATCGAGGCGGCGCTGGCTGATATCCACGCCAAGCACATTGGCCCCGGTGCGCAGCAGACGCTTGGCGGTGGCCCCGCCGATGCCGCCAGCCGCGCCGGTGACGATGTAGGTTCTGGTTTCAACGGACATTGGGGATCACCTCAGACGTAGCAGATGGGATTGAAATTGGGCTCGCGCTTTTCCTTGAGGGCATCGAGCCCTTCGCGCGCCTCGGGGCCGGTGAAGCCGAGAATGCCAAACGCCAGCGACGCCTCGAACGAGGGCCAGTTGGCGCGCATCCAGTTGTTCAGCGCAAGCTTGGTCCAGCGCACGGCGGCGGGCGGGCCCTTGGCGAGGCGGGTGGCGATCTCGATGGCGCGCGGCACGCATTCCTCGTCGGGCACGCAGAAGCTGACCAGACCAATACGCTCGGCCTCGGGGCCGGGGATGGGCTCGCTGGTCATCAGGTAATATTTGGCCTTGGCCATGCTGGTGAGCAAAGGCCAGATCGCCACGGCGTGATCATCGGCGGCCACGCCCAGCACGGTGTGGCCATCGACCAGCTTGGCCGAATGCGCCGCCACCGAGACATCGGCCAGCAGCGCGATGGCGAGGCCACCGCCCGCCGCCGCGCCATTGATCGCCGAGACGATCGGCTTGCTGCAGCTGATCATGCCATCGACCATGAGGCGCGCGTCTTTCCACATTTTGCAGCGGAAATCGTGATCGGTGATGATGTTCTCGATCATGTCGAAATCGCCGCCCGCCGAGAAGGCGCGGCCCTCGCCGGTGATGACCACGGCGTTCACATCGGGGTCCTTGTCGATCAGCGGCCAGATGTGGCCAAGATCGTGATGGAGATCGAAATCCATCGCGTTCATCTTGCCGCGCGAGAGGGTGATTCGCAGAACGCGCTCGGCAGGCCAATCCAGCTTCAGGCTGGCATAATCTGGGTAAGTCACCGGCTTCTCCCGTAATTGTTATCGTCAAATCGCGATTGTCATCGCCATGACGCGAGCGTTCGCTCGGTTGTTTGCCTAGCGCCTCGCAGGGTGCCTCGTCAAGATGGTGCGATTTACGGCGAATATAAAGGGATTATGGCAAATTTAGCCCCCCCGCTTGACTTGGGGGATTTCGCAATTAGAAATGCGAGGAGACGCTCGCTATTCAAAGCGGGCGCTTTGCTATATCTGGGACAGGTTGAGGGCATCATGGCTGCAGCATCATCGCATCATTACGACGCAATCATCATCGGCGCGGGCTTTGGTGGGGTGCGCGCACTCTACGAAATGCACAAGCTCGGCCTTTCCACCCGCCTGTTCGACGCCGGCTCGGATGTTGGCGGCACCTGGTACTGGAACCGCTATCCCGGCGCCCGCACCGACAGCGAGGCCTGGGGCTATTGCTACTCCTTCTCCAAAGAGCTGATGGACGATTACAACTGGGACGAGCGTATGCCGACCTGGGATCAGGTGCAGCGCTATATCGCCCATGTCGCCGACCGCTTCGACCTGCGCAAAGACATGCAGATGAACACCGTCATCAAATCGGTGATCTACGACGAAGCCAAGAACATCTGGACCGTCACCACCGTGGGCGGCGAAGTCTTCACCTGCACCTATTTCATCAGCGCGGTTGGCTGGTTCGCGGTGGCCGTCAAGCCGCCCTTCGGCGGGCTCGAGAACTTCAAGGGCGAGTGGTATATGACCTCCACATGGCCCAAGGAGCCGGTCGATTTCACGGGCAAGCGGGTCGGCATCGTCGGCTCGGGCTCCACCGCTGTGCAGATTCTCCCCGTCGTCGCCAAATCGGCGAAGTCGGTGAAGATCTTCCAGCGCACGCCAAACTATGTGCTGCCCGGCCGCAACCATCCGCTCGATGCCAGCGACAACCAGGCGATCAAGGCCAATTACGACGCGATCTGGGAGCAGGTCCGCAAGCAAACCTTCGCCTTCCCGATGGGCACCTCCACCCTGAAATACGACGACGTCACCGAAGAGCAGCGCCAGCAGATCTTCGAGGCGGGCTGGGAATCGGGCGGCTTCCGCTTCATCTTCGAAACCTTCGGCGACATCCTCACCGATATGCGCTCGAACGAGGCCACTGCCGCCTTCGTGCGCAAGAAGATTAGCGCCATCGTGAAAGACCCGGCCACCGCCAAGTTGCTCACCCCCACCTATCCAATCGCGCTGAAGCGCCCGCCGCTGGGCAATTTCTACTTCGAGACCTTCAACCGCGACAATGTGACGCTGGTCGATGTCAGCCAGCACCCGCTGATCGGGGCCACCGAGAAGGGCCTGCTCACCGACATCGAGGAGCATGAGCTCGACATCATCATCTTCGCCATCGGCTTCGACGCCGTGACCGGCCCGCTCACCCATCTCGAAGTGCGCGGCAAGGGCGGCGAGCTGATCCGCGACAAATGGGCCGCTGGCCCGCGCACCCATCTCGGCATCGCGATGGATGGCTTCCCCAACATGTTCATCATCACCGGCCCGCAGTCGCCCTTCTCCAACGTGCCGCCGGTGATCGACGCCACGGTGGACTGGATCGGCCGCGCCATCACCAAGATGCGGGCCGAAGGCACCGCCAGGATGGAAGCCACCCCCGAGGTGGTCGATAACTGGGTGAAGCTGATGCAGACCATTCTCGATCAGACCCTGCTGGGTCAGGCGGTCGAGCAGAAGTCGTGGTATATGGGCGCGAACATCCCCGGCAAGGCCCATGCCCCGCTGCACTATTTCGGCGGCGCGGAAGGCTATTTCAAAGAGATGCAGCAGTCGCTCGACAGCGATTTCGAGGGGTTCACCTTCGAGAAGGCCTGAAGCTAGGCTAAAGGGGTAGTATGCAGGGGTGTTACACCCCTGCACCCCAATACTGTCTGCGTAGTGTGCCGGTTCGGCCTTAGCGCAACGTCGCAGCGCCGCAGGCTATTATAGCCGCTTCGCGGCAAGGCGCGCCGCCGATATGATGTGCCAAGGCTGACAGTAATGGGGGTTTGGGGGCGTAACGCCCCCAAGGCTTCCTGCTGCCCTCTTTTGGCTTGCCTAACCTTCAGCTAGCTGGCGTCGCGGGCGAACCAGATCACGTGCTTGGCCCCCTTGCCATTGGCGCGGGCGCGCACGGAGACTTCCTCCACCGCGAAGCCCGCCTCTTTCAGCCGCCGCACGAAACCCTCGTCCTTCGCGGCCGACCATATCGCCAGCACGCCGCCGGGCCGTAGCGCCGCTTTCGCCGCGCGCAGGCCATAGGCGGAATAAATCTGGTTGTTGGCTTCGCGCACCAGCCCGTCGGGGCCATTATCGACATCGAGCAGGATCGCATCGTAGCTGCCGCTGGCCGCGCGGATCACCGGCGCGACATCGCCCTTCACCAGCTCCACGCGCGGATCATCAAGGCATTCCGCCCCCAACTCGCGCATCGGCCCGCGCGCCCATTCGATGATTTCGGGCACCAGTTCGACCACGGTGATGCTGGCCCCGGCGGGAAACACGCCCAGCGCCGCGCGCAGCGTGAAGCCCATGCCATAGCCGCCGATCAGCACGCGCGGTTTCGTCACGTTGGCGATTCGGTCGTGGCTCAGCGTTGCCAGCGATTCTTCCGAGCCGCGCATCCGCGTGCTCATCAGCTCGTTGCGGTCGAGCACGATCATGAAATCGGCCCCGTGGCGAAACAGGCGCAGCTCTTCTCCACCGGGCACCTGCGCGGTGCCGATGAGTTCACGCGGGATCATGCGGCGTGTTTACCCGTTGCGGCGCTTGCGCGCGGCATAGCGCGCGTCGCGGGCAGCCTTGGCCTCGGCTTGCGCGGCCTCTTTCGCGGCGGCATCGCCTTCAACCGCCATCCGCTCGTTTTCGAGCTTGGCGATAGCGGCAGCTTCGCGTTCGGCGCGGGCAGTGGCGCGCTTTTCAGCGGCAGCAGCCTCTTTCGCAGCCTGTGCTTCAGCACGGCGCGCCAGTTCGGCAGGGTCTGCCACCGGGCGCGAGCGTAATTTTTCGAGCGCCTTGTCCCGGGCGCGGGTGGCTAGTGCCACCCGCTCCGCGAAACCCGGCTCTTTATATCCGGCCATCGGTTAAACCTCTGCTCAGGCGAGCTGGAGGTTGACCGCGGAGGTCTTGCCGCGGTTGTCGGTTTCCAGTTCGTAGGAAACGCGCTGGTCCTTGTCGAGGGTCTGCAGGCCAGCACGCTCAACGGCCGAAATGTGAACGAAGGCATCGCCGCCGCCAGTTTCGGGAGCGATAAAGCCATAGCCCTTGTCGGTGTTGAAGAATTTTACGGTTCCGGTAATCATGCAGGCAATCCTTTGCGCCAATTGGTATCGGCCTCCCCGCGAAGAATCCGCGGGAAGACTTTCTGCGTGAAGCTGTTGGGGGACAAAGGCGGTTGCCTGCGCAACCAGATTATCCGTCTAAAGCGACGTTCGCTCCGGCTCCATAGCGCATATTGCGCGACAACAGAAGGGGGAACCGCGTTTATCGTGATTGGCCCCCGCCTATACCCCCGCCACGCGACGATCATGGCCTGCCCAATAGGGCTCGCCCAGCGCCTTGCGACGGATCTTGCCCACAGCCGAGCGCGGCAGGGGATCGGTGCGGAATTCAACCTTGCCGGGCTTTTTATAGCTGCCCAGTTCGGCGGCCACCAGCGCGATGATCTCCTCGGCCAAGGCAGGCGAGCCCTCGCGCACCACGCACAGCGCCAGCGGCGTTTCGCCCCAGGTCTCGTGGGGGATACCCACCACCGCCACTTCGAGCACCGCCTCGTGCCGGGCGATGATGTTCTCGATTTCGGAGGGGAAGATATTGTAGCCGCCCGAGATGATCTTGTCGTCGGATCGGTCGAGCAGGTAAACATAGCCATTGGCGTCGATCCGCCCGATGTCGCCCGACTTGATCCAGCCATCGACGATGCGCTCGGCGGTGGCTTCGGGGTTATTCCAGAAGCCGGTCATCGCGCCATCGCCCTTGGCCACGATCTCGCCGATCTCGCCGATGGGGAGCGGGTTATTGTCCTCGTCCCAGATCTGCATATCCACAAACGGCAGGACCATACCGCAGGCGCGCAGCGGGTTCGATCCCTCAGGGCTCGCGAACCACTGCCCTGGCCCCATGAACGACACCGAGGGGATCTCCGTCTGGCCATAGCCCTGATACAGCACATCGCCAAAGAGGGCCCGCGAGGCGAGGATGGTGGCGTCCTGTATCGGCCCGGTGCCGGTGAGGATGCATTTCAGGCTGGAGAAATCGTGGCTAGCCGCATCGGGGTGGCGGGTGATCGCGGAAAGCATCGCCGGCACCAGCAGCACAAAGGCCACGCGCTCCTCCGCGAGGATCCGCATGGTCTGCTCGACCTCGAAATGATCGACCATGATGTTGCAGCCGCCCGCCAGCCACACCGGGGTATATTGATAGCCCGAGCCATGCGAGATCGGCCCGACATGCAGGCAGGGATCGCCGGGATTGACCTGCGGGAAGATGTAGAACCACTCGCGGCAGGCGTTATTCCAGCGCTGGTGTGAATAGACCACGCCCTTGGGCTTGCCGGTGGTGCCGCCGGTGTGGCGGATGGCGTAGATGTCGTCCTCGCTCACCTTCAGCATCGGATCGACCGGGCTTTGCGCCGCCAGCCAGCCCGCATAGCCCGCATCGCGCACAATCACATGCTCGAGATCGGGCAGCTGCGCGCGCAGCTCCGCGATATTGCCAGCGTATTTCTCGGCCACCACCAGCGCGCGGCATTGCGTATGCCCGGCCATGTGCAGATGCGCCTCGATGCTGTCGCGCGCATAGAGCGGCACCCGCACCAGATTGGCGATGGCCGCGCCCTGAAACAGGTCGGACGATTCGATGCAATTATCCTCGAGCACGGCGATGCGGTCGCCCGGCCTCAGCCCCAGCGCGATCAAGCCATTGGCCAGCCGCACCGAGCGATCCCACGCCTGCGCGAAGGTCAGCCGGTTCGCGCCATGCACCACGGCGGTGCGGTGTGCATAATTCAGCGCCGCCTTTCGCATCAGGCTGGTGACATCCACGCTCTATCTCCCCTTATGTTGTTTTATGACCTCCTTTGCGGAAGCTCTACGGCCCTACCTTCACTGGCAAGGCCTTCAGCCCGCGCGACAGCAATTGCGGATGCCACGCCAGCTCGCCCGCCAGCTCGATCCGCCCCCATTTGGCGAGGATCTTGGGTATCGCCAGCGCCACTTCCAACCGCGCCAGTTGCAGCCCCATGCAGCTGTGCACGCCATAGCCAAAGGCGACATGCTTGTTTTCCGAGGTGCGGTCGAGCTGCAGCTGGTCGGGATTGGCGAAGATGGCGGGATCATGATTGGCGGCCGCAAGGATCAGGAACACCCGCTGCCCGGCCTTCATAGCCACGCCCAGCACATCGGCATCCTGCCGCACTACCCGCGTCACCGCCTTGCCCGAGCCATCGATCCGCAGAAATTCTTCCACGGCCAAGGCGATATCCACCTTGCCCGCGCGCAGCAGCGCCAGCTGGTCGGGATTGCGCAGCAGCGCGAGAATGGCATTGGCCATCAGGTTTGCGGTGGTCTCCGATCCGGCAAACAGCACCAGCGTGCAGGTCGCCAGAATCTCGGCCTCCGAAAGTGCCTCGCCCTCGTCGCGCGCCTTGATCAGCTCGCTCAGCAGATTGTCCTCGGGCGTCTCGCGATAGCGGTCGATCAGCACCCGCACATAGGCGATCAGCTCGTCCACGCCCTGCGCCAGCGCGTCGTATTTGTTGGCGTCATCGAGGCTCGCCCCGATGATCGGGCCAAACAGGCGGTGCCATTGCTCGAAGCGCCAGCGATCCTCGCGCGGCACGCCGAGCATCTCGGAAATCACCGAGGCCGAAAAGGGATTGGTCACGACCTCGATCAGATCGAAAGTGCCCGCTGCCGGGGCCGCCTCGATCACCTCGTCGGCCAGCTCGGAAAAGCGGTCGGCCAGGCGGGCCATGGCCTTGCTCATGAAGGCCTGATTGATCAGCATCCGCAGGCGGATGTGCATCGGCTTGTCGTTGAACACCAGCCAGTTGGTCAGCACCTCGAAGGCCTGCCGCACCAGCGGATCGGTATCCGGCCCGCTCAGCTTCTTGGCGATAAAGGGGCGGATGCGGTCGGAGGAGAAATTATCGGCGTCGCGCAGGGCGCGCGTCACCAGCTGATAGCCCGTCACCACCCACGAACGCGAGCGCGTGTCCCACACGATCGGCGAGACCTCGCGCAGGCGGCCAAAATAGCCATGCGGATCGCGGATCGCCTCGGGGCCAACAACGTCGAGCTCCATCTCGATCCGTTCCGGTGCGGTTCCGGTCTGTGAGTCCGTCATAGCTCTCTCCTCCTCGCGCGGCTGGAGCTAAAGCCCCGCCAGCCTATTCTATTTGTCGCATCTTTGCGCCGCGCCAATCGGCGGCACCTGCCCGGGGCCTCACCGCCGGATAGCGATGAAGCCCCCAGCGCCTACCAGCTCTTCAGTTCGGGAATGATTTTCTCGCTGATCAGCCGCATACTGCCCTCGACCTCGTCGAACGGCAAACCGGCAAAGCTGGTGATCGAGTTCCACTCGAAATCGCCGATGATCGCCTTGCGCGCTGCCAGCTTGTCGAGGATCTGCTGCGGCGTGCCCCAGGCCTGATGCTGGATGTAATCCTGTACCGCCTCATCCAGGCCCAGCGAATTGAGAAACTTGGCGGATTCGCCATAGGCCTCATAGCCCTTCAGCTCCTTGTGATAGTCGGCCATGAACTCGTAGTGCTTGAGCAGCGAGACATAGTTGGCCGCCATGTGCTTCTGCATCATCTTCTCGGCGTGGCCCGCATCGGCATGGCAATAGGAGAAATCGACCAGCAGTGTCGGGCCGGCTTCCTTGCCGTGGTTCTTGCGGTATTCGTTGCGGAAGATTTCGATGTTGGGCAGGTGCTTTTCCATGGAGAACTGCACGAAGGTCATCATGCGGGTGTCGTTGACGGCGATCTGCTTGGCCGAATCGGGCGACATCGCCACCGAATAAAGCCGGTTGGCCAGCGCGACCGATGGTTTGGGCCGGATTTCAACCCGGGGCGTGGGAAAGAAGGGGCCATCGCCCTCGACGATGCCGGTCTCCAGCCCCTTCACGATCATCGCCGCCATTTCATCGAAACGACCGCGTGATTCCTCCATCGGGATGCCGAATACCTCGAACTCCTTGCGGGCGAGGCCACGGGCAAAGCCGAGCACATAGCGGCCGTTGGTCATCGCATCCATGGTGGTGATCCGGCCCACCACGCGGGCGGGCTGCGTCCACCACGGCAGCACGATGCAGGCGCTGCCCAGCTTGATGGTGCTGGTGCGCGCCGCGAGATAGCTGAGGATCTGGTGGCTATCGACCGCCATCGAATAATCCTCGAAGTGATGCTCGGGGCAATAGATCGTGTCGTAGCCCAGCCCCTCGGCCAGCTCGGCGATCCGCAGCTCTTCGCGGATCATGACGTCGTCCGCCATGTTGTCCTGAAGATTGGACAAGAACATCATATAGCCGACTTCCATCATCTCTCTCCTTTGTCGTTTTTTCTTGAAATCCGGCGGCAGGATCATCGACCCCGCCCGCCTGTAAACTCTGTGTGGATACGGAGGCATGGCAGGCGCCCCTTGCGCCCTATCCCAAAGCCCCTTAGCCTCCCCTAACGCCAATATTGGCGATTCTTGATCTCGCTCTATCGCTATATCGTGATATAACGAGTGGCGCAAGCGCCCAACCCCAACATAGCCTTATAATCCGGCCATAATGTTTGATTATGCGGGATCATATTGACTATAGCATGATACAATCATATATCCGGCGCCGACATGATTCAGGCCTTCGCAAGCGCGTGGCCGTATAATAAATGGGGCGAGCGGCAGCCGGGCAAAGGGAATTTCCCCTGCCAGTCTGAGGCGCGCACCGCCTCGCAATGCTGCGTGTTTTGCTGCGCGGCATTGCCGATAACAACGATAATACCTAGGGAGCGAGTGCATGCTGAGCCCAGCGGATGATTTCCTGATTCACCAGACCTTCGAGCCGATCCGCTATCCCGCCACCAGCGACCGGCGCTATTACGACCGCTATTTCTTCACCGGTCACAACAGCGATGAATCGATGTTCTTCCTGCTGGGCATGGGCTGCTATCCCAACCTTGGCGTGATCGACGCTTTCGCCTCGGTCTCCACCGGCACCACGCAGGTCACCACCCGTGGCTCGCGCGAGCTGGGCGGCGATCGCATGAACACCACTATGGTCGGCTCGCTCAGCGTTGAGGTGGTGGAAGGGCTGCGCAAGCTGCGCTTCGTCTCCACCTCGAAAGACCACCCCGTGCGCCTCGATCTGACATTTGATGGCGCGGTGCCAGCTTTTGAAGAGCCGCCCTTGTTCAAGCGCAGCATGGGCCGGGTGATCGAGCAGGGCATCCGCTTCATCCAGACCGGCTGCTACACCGGCTTTATCGAGGCCGATGGCCAGCGTTTCGACCTCACCCCCGAAACCGCGTGGGGCGCGCGCGATCACTCGTGGGGCGTGCGCTCGATCGGCTTCGAGCGCGAGCCCAAGGGCATCATGCAGGCGCATAAAGACACCGAGCCGCGCGCCCCGCTGTGGATCTGGGCGCCGATGCAATTCCGCGATTACACCGTGCATTTCTCCATCTCCGAGCACGCCAATGGCGAGCGCGAGATCGACCATGTCCGCAAGATTTCTTCCTTCGCGCGCGGCGGCACGGTGGAAGAGCTGGGCGGATCGGAGCACAATCTCATCCTCGACCCCGAAACCCGCGAGCTGCAGGCGGGCTCCACCATCAGCTTCCGCGACAGCGACGGAGCGAAGCGCACCGTCACCATGATCCCGCTGCGCCGCACCTATCTGCGCGCGGGCACCGGCTATGGCGGGCCCGACGATTGGCGCCACGGCAAATACATGGGCGAGCATTGGGAAAACTCGATCCGCTTCGACCTGACCGACGAGAGCGTCACCGCCAAGATCGGGCCGACCCATGTGCTATGCCGCATGGAGATGGACAATGGCGAGGTTGGCTTCGGCACGTTTGAAACGCAGGTCTATGGCGCGTTTCCCCGCTATGGGTTTGCCACTTGAGCGCCCCGACAGCCGATAGTTTTCCGGCCGATACGGGTGCGCAGGATATCGCCGATAAGCTGCAGGCCTATCTCGCGGGCAAGGGCGTGGCCAATCCCAAAGTCGGCGGTCTGCGTCGGCTGACGGGCGGCTCCTCGCACGACACTTGGGCGCTGGATCTGAGCGAGGGTGAGGCGATAACGCCGCTGGTGATGCGGCGCAATTTTGCCCTCGCCTCGCTGGATATGTCGCCGCAGGCCGAGTTTGATCTGCTGTCGTGGCTCTCCGCGCAAGGCCTGCCGGTGGCCAAGCCATGGCTGTGTGCCACCGATGATTCGCCCTTTGGCGTGCCCTTCGTGCTGGCCGAGCGGATTGATGGCACCGATCTGCGGAAAGCCGTGGCCGCGCAAGAGGTCAGCGCCGATCCCAAGGCCGTGGCGCAAGGGCTGGTGGCGCTGCAGGCGCGCATACACGCGCTCAGCCTCGATGGCTGCCCGCTGGCCACCAGCGCCGACCCCGTGCGCGAAGCGGTGGAGCGCTGGACACGCGCCCTGCTCGATGCCCCCCACGCCAGCCCCGGCCCGCTCTCCCGCGCCGCCGCCGCGTGGCTGCTCGCGCATACCCCCGCACCCCAGCGCCTCGCGCTGGTGCATGGCGACTACAAGGCCAACAACATCCTGTGGCGCAAGGACGGCACCCCGGTGGTGCTCGATTGGGAGCTGACGCATATCGGCGACCCGGTGGAAGATCTCGCCTGGACGATGCTGTGGACCAGCCAATACGATGTGGTGGGCGGGATGCTTTCCCCGGCAGATTATGTGGCGGCCTATGAGGTGGCAGCGGGCCTCAGTGTGGATCGTTTCGCGCTGCATTATTGGCAGCTTTTCGCCTTTGTGAAGCTCTCCGCCATTTTGCTCAGCGGCAGCGGCTCGATCTCGGAAGACGAACAGCTCAGCCCGAGCCACGTGCTGCTCAGCCGCGCGGTGCCCTGCCTCGAGGCCGGCATGGCGGCGCATCTGGCGCGATTGACCAGCGAGGGACAAGCAGCATGAGCGCCGACGCCATCACCGTGCTGGAGGCCGTCCGCACCTATCTCACCGACAGACTGCTGCCCACCGTGCCCGCCAGCCAGCGCAGCGATCTGCGCGCCGCCGCCAAGCTGATCGACAACGCACTGGGCGAGCTCGATTTGCTGCACCCCATGCTGCAAAATGAATGCGCCGCGATGGAGCGGCTTTGCCGCGAGGCGGAGAGCCTTGCTGCGCAGCATCCCACGCTTGCCCCCATTGCCGCAGCCGCCCGCGAACTGGCCGGGCAGGCGTATGGCGAAAGCCTCACCGCGCTGCGCCAGCGGCATGGCCAATGGAGCGCGCTATGCGGCGATCTGGCGCTGGCGCTGCAGGCCATTCCCGGAGCGCAAGCGGCAGAGCAGCTGCGCGGCTTGCTCGAAACGCTGGGCCAGAACGCGCTGGCCAGAGCTAAGTGGCAGTCGGTGTTTCCAGCGGACAAGCCCTTTTCCGACATCATGATACCAAGCTGAGCAGGGAACCATCCATGGCTGCCGACACGCAATTTACCCGCAATGCACTCCTGCAAAACTCTGGCCTGCTGATCAATGGCGCGCTGCTGGCCGGGGCGGATACCGCGCCGGTGCTCAATCCCGCGAATGGCGAAGTGCTGGGCGAGGCCCCCGTCGCCTCGCTGGCACAGCTGCACGATGCCATCGCCGCCGCCAGCGCCGCCGCTCCCGCTTGGGCGCGCAATGCCGAGGCCCGCTCGGCAGCATTGCTCCGGGCCGCCGAGATCATCACCGCCAATGTCGATCTCCTCGCCACCACCCTCGCCCTCGAGATCGGCCTGCCGCTGAAGCTGGCGCAGATGGAAGCGGGCGCGGCGGCGCTGTTCTTCCAATACCGCGCCCGCGAGGCCTCGCTGGTGGAGACCATCACCGATGACGGCCGCCAGAAGGTGTTTGTGCGGCGCGCGCCGATTGGCATCACCGGCGCGATCCTGCCGTGGAACGCGCCGCTGCTGATCGCGGCGGAAAAGCTCTCCACCGCGCTGGCCGCCGGCAATAGCGTGGTGGTGAAGCCCTCGCTGTTCGCGCCGCTCAGCGTGCTGGCGCTGGGCGCGCTGCTGGCGGAAACCTTCCCGCCGGGCGTGCTCAATATCGCGCCGGGCGGCAATGATCTGGGCGAAGCGCTGGTCTCCGCGCCGCAGGTCGGCATGATCTCCTTCACCGGCAGCATCGCCGCTGGCCGCGCCATCATGGCCGCCTCCGCGCCGGGGCTGAAGCGCCTGTCGCTGGAGCTGGGCGGCAACGACGCCGCCATCGTGCTGCCCGATGCCGATGTGGGCCAGGTGGCGCGCAAGCTGTTTATGGGGGCGTTCTTCCGGGGTGGTCAGGTCTGCGCGGCGATCAAGCGGCTTTATGTGCATCAGGATATCGCGGCCAGCCTCACCGAAGCCTTGCGCCAGATTGCCGAGGCCACCCAGCTTAGCGATCCATTCGACCCGGCAACCACCATGGGCCCGATCTCCACCCGCCCGCAGTTTGAGCGGGTGAGCCAGCTGGTGGCCGATACGCTGCGGGGCGGCGGCAAGGCCATCACCGGCGGCGCGCCGCTCAATCGCCCCGGCAATTTCTATCCACCCACGCTGGTCGTCAATGTCGATGAAACCTCGCCGCTGGTGGCCGAAGAGCAGTTCGGCCCGGCGCTGCCGATCCTGACTTATGCCCGCATCGAGGACGCCATCCTTGCCGCCAATGCCACGCAATTCGGCCTCGGTGCCTCGGTGTGGACTTCGAACACCGATCTCGGCGTGGATGTCGCCCAGCAGCTGGAAGCGGGCAGCGTGTGGGTCAACCAGCATGGGCTGGTGCTGCCCAACGTGCCCTTTGGCGGCATGAAGCAGAGCGGGCTTGGCCGCGCCAATGGCCAGGTGGGCCGCGACAGCTATTGCGAGTTGCAGACCATCAGCATCGCGCTGCCCAAATAATCAAAACACCGCATCGGGAGAAGGCAAAATGGAAATACTGCTGGGAGGCGGACACTTCTTCGAAGGCGCGCGCTGGCACGCGGGCGCGTGGTATGTCTCCGACCTCTACGCGCATCAGGTTCTTCGCATCACCGAGGACGGCAAAGCCGAGGTCTTCGCCCAGCTTGCCACCGAGCCTTCGGGCCTCGGCTGGCTGCCCAATGGCGAGATGCTGATCGTCTCGATGAGCGACCAGCGCCTGCTGCGCCGCAGCCTCGATGGCACCATCCACCTTCACGCCGATCTCAGCCCCTATGGCCGGGGCTGGATCAACGACATGGCGGTGGATGCGGAAGGCCGCGCCTTCATCGGCGCTTTTGGTTTCGACCTGTGGGGCGGGGCCGCGCCCGCGCCCGGGCCGATTTTCCGCGTCGATCCCGATGGCACCACCGCCACCGTGGCGGAGGGGCTGCTCTTCGCCAACGGCATGGTCATCGCCCCCGATGGCACCACGCTGATCGTGGCCGAAAGCTTTGGCAACCGCCTGAGCGCCTTCACCATCGCCCCCGATGGCGCGCTGACCAATCGCCGCATCTGGGCCGAGTTTGGCCCGCCGCCCTCGTGGGCCAGCATCCCCGATATGCTGAATGAGGACTACGCCCCCGATGGCTGCGCGATCGATGCCACCGGCGCGGTATGGTCGGCGGACGCCCTGCACAACCGCGTGGGCCGCATTGCCCCCCCACACGCAGATAATGGCGGGGAAATCCTCGAGCAGGTGAGCGTGCCGGGCGAGATGGGCACCTATTCGTGCGCGCTGGGCGGGGCCGATGGCCGCACATTGCTGATCTGCTCCGCCCCCGATTTCGCGCATGATCGGCGCGCCGCCAAGCGCGAGGCGGTGCTATTCATCCACCGGGTCAGCGAGCCCGCCCTCGGCACCATCCAGAAAGGCTGAACCATCAGCCTCGTTTCATCAGGGAGCGTTTTCATGAGCAGATTAAAAGGTAAAGTCGCAATCATCACCGGCGCGGCGCAGGGAATGGGCGAGGCCCATGCCCGCCGCTTTGTGGCCGAGGGCGCGCGGGTCATCCTGACCGACGTATCGGAAGAGGCCGGGCAAAAGCTGGCGAAAGAACTGGGCCCCAACGCCCTGTTTCTGACACAGGACGTATCGCGGCAGGCCGATTGGGATCGCGTGATCAGCGAGGGCGAGGCGCGCTTTGGCCCGGTCACGGTGCTGGTGAACAACGCGGCGGTGATCGGCAATGTCGCCGCCACCCTCGATCTCACCGAGGAGGATTTCCTGCGGGTCTGCGCGGTAAACCAGCTTGGCGTGTTTCTGGGGATGCAGGCGGTGCTGCCCGCGATGATCCGCTCGGGCGGGGGCTCGATTGTGAATATTTCGTCGATCGCGGGGATTGTCGCCGCCTATGGCGCGCCCAATCTCGCCTATGTCGCCAGCAAATTCGCCGTGCGCGGCATGACCAAGCAGGTGGCGGTGGAGTATGGTTTGCAGAACATCCGCGTCAATTCGGTGCACCCGGGCTTCATCCTCACCCCGATGATGATCGCCGCCACCGATGCCGATGGCGGCGCGGCCAAGTCGCAGATTCCGCTGGGCCGGCTGGCCGATCCCGCCGAAGTGGCCAATCTGGTGCTGTTCCTCGCTTCCGATGAATCCTCCTTCATCACCGGGGCCGAGCATATTATCGATGGCGGCATGGTTGCGCTGTGAGGCGGCGGGCCGCTAGAACCCGGGCGGATGCCCTCTCGCGGGGCGCGGACACAAGGGCGATAGCGGACCAATCATGGGCTTGAGAGAAAAACAGTCGGATGAGCGCAAGCGGCGTATCCTGAACGTCGCCGATGCGCTCATCCGGCAAACCGGCGGCACCGAGTTTTCGATGCGGATGCTGGCCGAAATGTCCGAGGTCAGCCCGGCCACGCCGTATAATCTCTTCGGCTCGAAGGATGGCGTGCTCTCCGCCTCGCTCGCCCGCTCGCTGTCGATGCTGGTGGTGGAGGGGCTGGCGGTGCGCTCGGCCCAGCCGCTCGATTTCGTGATCAGCGCCAATGAGGTGGCGGTGAACCGGCTGGTGGCCGAGAAAGAGCTGTTGCGCCCGCTCTATCTCTATTTGCTCGGAGTGGTCGATCCGCTGCACCGCCCACTCCATATCAAATCCTCGCTCTATTTCTGGCGCACCGTGGCCGAAACCGCCGGTGGCAATGGGCTGGGTCTGGTGGAGTGCGACATGCTCTCCACCATGCTGTTCGCGCATTTCCTCGGGCTGCTCGAATTATGGATCCATCAGGATATCGACGACGAGAGCTTCAAGGCGCGCGCGGTGCAGGGCAGTCTGCTGATCGTCTCGCCCTTCATCCCGGCCGATCAGCAGGGCGCGCTGCAGGAGCGGCTGGCGAGCGCCCGGCTGGCCTTTGAAAAGGTGCTGCGGCAAAAACCGAAAAAGCCGAGGAAACCGGTCAGCCCGGAAACCGATCAACAATGACTGACACCCCCCTGCCCCCGCTGCCCGATCTGGCCGACACGGGTGCCGCTTTCTGGCGCGGTGGCGAGAGGGGCGAGCTGCGGATCGGCTGGTGCCCGGCTTGCGCGGCCTATCTCCACCCCGCGCTGGCCGCCTGCCCCCGCTGCCTTGGCGGAGATATCAGCGATGTCGCCGTCTCGGGCCGGGGCGTGGTGGTGGCACTCAGCGAGAACCACCAGCGCTGGTTGCCCGGCTGTCCGCCGCCCTATCTGCTGGCCTTTGTCGCGCTGGAGGAAGCCCCGCATATCCGGCTGACCACCAATATCATCGATTGCGAAGCTGGTGCGGTCAGCGTCGGCACGCGGGTGGAGGCGCGCTTTCGCCCATGCGGCGATGTGTGGCTGCCCATGTTCGCGCCAATAGTGGATGCCGCCCCAATCGACACCGCCCCGCTGGTGCCGCTGCCCACCACCGCCATCCGCCCCATGCACGGCACGGCGAAGTTTGAAGACAAAGCGGCGATCAGCGGCATCGGCATGTCGCGCATCGGCCGCCGCCTTGGGGCCAGCCCCCTCGCCCTCACCCTCGAAGCCTGCGAGGCCGCCATCGCCGATGCGGGCCTTTCGCGCGACGACATCGACGGCATCAGCGCCTATCCCGGCAGCACCGGCCTGCCCGGCCTGTCCTCGGGCGGAGTGCGCGCGGTGGAGCAGGTGCTGCGCCTGCGCCCCAGCTGGCATTGCGGGGCGCAGGAAACACCGGGTCAGGCTGGCACGGTGATCGAGGCGATGCTGGCGGTGGCCTCGGGCCTATGCCGCCACGTCTTGTGCTTCACCAGCTTTGCCGAAGCCGCCCGCCCCGCCATCACCAGCGCCAGCGCCCGCATCAGCGGCGAGCTGGCGTGGCACCTGCCCTTTGGCGCGGCCTCTCCGGCCAACTGGATCGCGCTCTATGCCTCGCACTATTTAGCGCGCTTTGGTGCCAGCCGCGATATGCTGGCCGAGATAGCGCTTTCCACCCGCCGCCACGCCGCGCTCAATCCGCAAGCGATCTTCACTGCCCCACTCACCCGCGACGCCTATTACGCCGCGCGGATGATCTCCTCGCCCTTTGGCCTGTATGATTGCGACATCCCCTGCGACGGGGCCATCGCGGTGATCATCTCCGCCGCCGATGCCGCCGCCGATCTCCGCCATCCCCCCATCCGCATCGAAGCCACCGGCACGCAGCTCACCGAAGTGCAATCGTGGGATCAGGGCAGCATCACCCATCAGGCCAATGTCTTCGGCCCCGCCGCGCATTTATGGACCCGCACCAGCCTGCGCCCCAGCGATATCGATGTGGCGCTGCTGTATGACGGCTTCACCTTCAACGTCGTCTCGTGGCTGGAGGGCTTGGGCTTTTGCGGCATCGGCGAGGCCAAGGATTTCCTCAGCGGCGGCGCGAACATCGCGCTCGATGGCACGCTGCCGCTCAACCCCCACGGCGGGCATCTCTCGGCCGGGCGCACCAATGGCTGGGGCAATATCCACGAGGCGGTGGTGCAGCTGCGCGGCCTAGGCGGGGCGCGGCAGGTGCGCGATGCCGGGGTCGCGGCGGTGTCGCTGGGTGGGGGGATCCCGGCGGGCTGTATGCTGCTGCGCCGCGATTAGGGGCGTTTCCCGTCAATCCCGCTTGATCCTTGTCAAGGAAGCGCTCCCTCGCTATCCCTAGTTGCGTATACCGACTACGTAATAGCGTAAGGGAGAGGCAAGTGACACTAACCCGCAATCTGGACGCGCGCGACGTCCTGAACCAGATCGTCAACGATCCGCGATACGCCGAGGTGATGCGTATTCCGGTGTTCTCCATGCCGCAGATTGTGCTGGCCAGCGCCGCGCTGGCGCTGTTTGGCTTTTCCACCGCCGCCGCCATCGCGCATACCATTCCGCTGTGGCTGGCGATGGTGTTCAATTTGATTGCCGTCTACCTCGCCTTCACCCCGCTGCACGATGCCTCGCACCGCGCGGTTTCCAGCAACTCCTTCCTCAACGATTTGATCGGCGTGATCCCCGGCCAGCTGCTGCTGCCCGGTATCAACATGACCGCCTTCCGCGCGATCCACATGGATCACCACCGCTATGTCGGGCAGGAAGGGCGCGATCCGGACACCGCCTTTGTGCGGCTGCCGTTTGGCGGCGTGTTTTATCTGATGTTCGCCGATATCCACTGGGTGTTCTGGTATCTGGAATATGGCCGCCACTACTGGTCGCGCAAGGTGGCCTTCTACATGGTGCTGCTGCTGGTAATGGTGGTCGGCGTTCACGTCGCTTTCCTGATGTCGCCGTGGTGGAAAGAGTTTCTGCTGCTGTATGTCGTGCCGCAGCGCATCGGCCTTGGCGTGGTGGCTTATACTTTCGCCCATATCCAGCACCCCGAGGGGCTGACCTGGGACAACGAGCCCTTCCAGTCGACGATGTTCGTCGGTGGCAATTCGCCCTTCCGTCGGCTGATGTTTGGTCAGGAAGAGCACATCATCCATCACCTCACCCCGCATGTGCCGTGGTTCAAATACAAGCGCGTGTGGGATCTCGCCAATGGCGCGCTGCGGCGGCAGGGTGTGCCCGAGCGCAGCTGGCTCCACGCCCCGGCCGAAATCGTGGTGCCCACCGCCGAAAGCCGCGCGCCAGCGCCCATGCGCGTGGCCGCCATTCAGGACGAGGCCAGCGATATCCGGGTGCTGCGCCTCGAGGCGGTTGGCGGCGGCTCGCCGCGTCCGGGCGAGGTGGGTGGCCATGTCGACCTGCATTTGCCCGGTGGGCTGGTGCGGCAATACTCGCTGGTGGAGGCCGATGCCCGGCACTACACCATCGCCGTGAAGCGCGACGACAAGGGCCGGGGCGGTTCCCTCGCGGTGCACAAGCTGGCCGTGGGCGACGAAATCGCGGTGGGCAAGCCGCGCAACAATTTCGTGCTGTATGAAACCGCGCCGTCCTTTGTGCTGGTGGCGGGCGGCGTCGGCATCACCGCGCTTCTGCCGATGGCGCGGCGTCTGGCGGCGCTGGGCAAGCCCTTCGCCTTCCATGTCTGCGCCCGCAACGAGGCCGCGCTGCCCTTCCGCGCGGCGCTGACCTCCGCCCCGCTGGCGGGCCATGTCGGGCTGCATTTCGACAAGGCCGATGGCACCTCCAGCCTCGATCCCTTGCAGGCCCTTGCCAAGCCCACCCCCGGCACGCTGCTCTATCTGTGTGGGCCGCAGGGCTTCATGGACTGGCTGCGCGAGGCGGCGCTGAAGGCGGGATGGGATCAATCGCAGATCCGCCTCGAAAACTTCGCCGCCCCGGTGCTGGAAGATGGCGAACAGCGCCCCTTCACGGTCGAGCTTTCCCGCTCGCAGCGCAGCGTGCCGGTGCGCGCCGATGAATCGATCATCGACGCGCTGGCGCGGATCGGCATCGATGTGCCCTTCGCCTGTATGCAGGGCACCTGCGGCACCTGCATCGCCCCGGTGAGCGGGGGCGCCGTGGATCACCGCGACGCCTTCCTCTCGCGCGAGGAAAAGGCCGAGGGCGACAAAATGTGCCTATGCGTGTCGCGCGCGCGTGACGAGAGCGTCTCGATCGACCTTTAAAGCCAATGCTGCAGCAATGCTGCGGGCCGGGAAGCGATTCCCGGCCCTTATGCATTTGCCATGAGCCACCTCCCGTTTTACACCCCCGTTTGACAAGTCGCGCGGTCGCGGTCAGATAATGCGTCTGCACAATACGTGATAGGCGCGAGAATTCTCGACGCCGCAACGGCAGCAGTCCCTCAAAGCCCGTATCGAGGCTGGGGCAAAATGGGGTGGGGAAGAAAATGCAGTCTGGCGACAAGGATGAACTATTTGCCCGCTCCATGCGGTTTTGCGCGTGGTGCGGTGTTGCGGCGATAATCTTCTTCGTCATCGGCGGGGTGTGGCTGGGCGGGATGATCCCGCCGCTGCTCGGCCCCGATGATCCGCCAGCAGAGTTCGTCCGCAAGGTCTCCGAGCATCTTCTGGCGATCCGCATCGGGTCGGTGTTTCTGATGCTGTCGTTCGCGCTGTTTGGCCCATTCGGGGCCGGTATCGCCGCGCAGACCCGCCGCAAGGAGCGGAACCCGGTGTTTTCCTATGTCCAGCTGATGTTCACCGCATCGGGCACGGTGGTGGCGCTGCTGGTGGCATTTTGCTGGGCGCTGATGGTCTTTCGCCCGGATGTCTATCAGCCCACCATTGTGCAGTTTCTCGCCGATTTCGCCTATTTTCTGGCGGTGTTCTCGGTGCCGGTGTTTGGCGGCTGGTGCGTGGTGATCGCGCTGCCGATCCTGATGGCAAAGCCGGGCGAAGAGCCCTTTCCCCGCTGGATCGGCTATGCCAACCTGTGGGCGGCCGCGCTGTTCACGCCGGGCCAGATGGTACTGTTTTTCAAACATGGGCCATTTTCATGGAACGGCCTTATCGCCCTGTGGCTGCCCTTTGCGGCGTTCTTCCTGTGGATCCTGTTGATGAGCTACGCGATGTTCGAGGCGGCCAAGGCCGATGACTGACATGGCGCATATCGGGGCGGCACCGCCCTTGCCAAAAGCCTCCTCCCACAAGACCTATCTCCCCGGTGAATCGGGGATCTGGGTTTTCGTGAGTGGCGAGCTGCTGGTATTTTCGATGTTTTTCATCCTCATCGCGCAGGGTCAGGCCGAGCAGGGGGCGATCTTCGACCAGTCGCGCGCGAAGCTTGATCTCGGGCTTTGCGTGATCAACACCTTGCTGCTGCTCACCGGATCGTGGTTCGTCGCCATAGCGGTCGAGCGATGCCGGGAATTTATGCGGGATTCGGGCCCGGATAAGAGACCTGCCCAGAACAGCGCCACGCGGTATTTCACGCTGGCGCTGCTGTGCGCGCTGGGCTTCGTGAGCATCAAGATGGTGGAATGGGGGCATAAGTTGCACGCCGGCATCACCACCGGCACCAACGACTTTTTCATGTATTACTTCATGTTCACCGGGATTCACCTGTTCCACGTGCTGATGGGCGTGGGCGTGCTGCTGTTTCTGCGCGCCGCCAGCCGCCGCCCCGAAATCACCCCGCGCACCATGCGCATCATCGAGGCGGGCGCAACCTACTGGCATCTGGTCGATCTTTTGTGGGTGGCGCTGTTCGCGCTGCTGTATCTGATATGAGCGAGAAAATGAGAAGCTCCTTCCGCCCGCTCCGCGCCGCAACGCTGGCCTGGGCCGTGCTGGTGGCGGCCACGCTGCTGGCCGCCCATTTCGCCCATACCGCGCAGCATCGGCAGAGCGAGGCCAAGCTTGCCGTGGCAGGCATCATCATCACCGCCTTTGCCAAGATCTGGCTGATCGGCTTTCAGTTCATGGAGCTGAAAAACGCGCCACGCCCGTTGCGGCACGCCTTCGATCTGTGGGCCGTCGTCATTACCAGCGTGCTGCTGAAGATTTGCCTGAGCTAGGGCGTGATGGCCTGCATCTGGCAAGAGAGGGATCGGCCATGAAGCAGCACCCCACCGTGCACCCCAGCAACGATCCCGCCGGGGCCTTGGCGAAAATGGTGGTCGAGACCCGCTTCGAGGATCTGCCCGATTCGCTGGTGGAGCTGGCCAAGAAAGCGATCTTCGACACGCTCTCGGTCTCCATCGCCGGATCGGCATGGGAGGTGAGCCCCGGCATCGTCGAACAGGTGCTCGAATGGGGCGGCGCGCCGCAGGGCACGCTGATGGTCTATGGCAACAAGCTGCCCGCGCCGCTGGCCGCCTTTGCCAATGGGGTGATGGCGCGCGGCATCGATATGGGCGATGTCCACGAGACGGGCGGCCATGTTACCGAATGGAATGTGCCGGTGATGCTGTCGGCCATGGGCATCGCGCCGGGCATCGCGGGCCGCGCCATCACCGGGCGGGATTTCATCACCGCCTATGTGGTGGGAGCCGAGCTGAGCGTGCGCTGCAGCGCCGGGCTAAACCTTGTGCCGCATCACACCACCTGGGGCATGCCGGGCGAATGGTATGGCTCGCTCTGCGCGGCGGCCTCGGTGGCGCGGCTGCTGGGCTATAGCGTCGAGGAGACGTGGAACGCGCTGGGCATGTGCTATTCGGTGCACTCGATGTCGGAACATTCCAAATATTCGGAAGGCACGCAGATGGCGCGCGTGCAGCACAGCTTTGCCGGCGACACCGCGATCAAGGCCTGCCTGCTCACCCGAAGGGGCGTGACCGCGCCCAAGGGCATCTTCCAGGGCTATCCGGCGGGCATATTGCGCCATATCGCCTGGGATGATGTCTATCCCGAGCTGCTCACCGACGAGCTGGGCACGCGCTGGCATCTCGCCGAGGGGCTCTCGATGAAGCCCTATTCGGCGTGCAAGTTCACCCATTCCTTCATCGCCAGCACGGTAGAGATCATGGCAACGCATGGTCTCGATTATCGCGATATCGCCGCGATCACCTGCCGGGGCAGCAACGCCGCGCGCATGACCTTCGAACCCGCCGAGCCCAAATGGAACCCGCGCACCGTGCCCGAGGCGATGTTCAGCGCGCCCTACACCATCGCCACCGCCGCCATCACCGGGGGCTTCTTCCTGCAGGATCTGGCCGAGGCCGAAATCGCCCGCCCCGAAAAGCGCGCGCTGATGGAGCGCATCACCATCACCGCCGACCCCGCCATCACCCTCGATTTCGAGGGCTTCCCGGTGGAGATCACGCTGAAGGATGGCCGAAGCTTCGCCCACACCACCCCCTACACCAAGGGGCACACCCACAATCCTTTGAGCTGGGAGGATCAGGCTGAGAAGCTGCGCCGCTGCGCCGCTTTTTCCGCGCGGCCCTTCAGCGAGGGGGAGCTGGTGCGACTCGAACAGCTCTGCCGCTCGCTCGATACGCTGGACGACGCGCAGGCGCTGGTGGAGGCGATGGTGCCCACCTGAGGAAAAGGGGCGGAAGCACTAGCCCCCACCCCTCTCCGTCGCTGTGCTTTAGCCGCCCCGGGGCTGGCGATCAGAACTTGGCCTGAAGCGTGCCCTGCACCTGACGTCCGACCTGATAGACATAGAACTGGCCATCATAATCGAGCAGCGAGCGCTTGTCGGCGAGGTTGAACACCGCCAGCTTCGCCTTGATATGGCCGAAGTCATACGACAGCGAGGCATCCACCGAAGAGTAGGGGCTGATGCGGGTGGCCTGATCGGAGGCCAGCTGCGCGCCGACGATCTTGTCGGAGACGCTCGCCTGCCAGTTGCGGTTGTCATAGATCAGGCCGAAGGCGGCAGTGCTCTTGGGGGCGTTGGTGTAGTCGATGCCCGCATCCAGCTCGCGCGCCACGTTGCGCGAGCCATTGGCGAAGGCGGTGAGGCCATAGCCGATGTTGAACGCGCCCTGTGCCTCAACGCCGTAATAGCGGCCCTTGCCGGTGTTCGTATAGCAGAAGCAGCCGCCCTTCTTGTCGGCGATCAGCACGTTGTCGGCGCTGATGAAGTAGTAGTCGCCGTCCAGCGTCAGGCGGCCCTTGGTATAGACCGAACCGAGCTGATAGGTGGTGGTGGTCTGCGGCGCGGTGGGAGCAATCGTGCCGTTGTAGGCTGCGGCTATGGTCTTGACCGGCGGCACGAGGAAGCCCGACGCGGCCTGACCATAGACCGACCAGTGGGGCGTGATGCGGTAGTTGGCGGTGATGAACCACAAGGTCTTGTTATACGTGCGGCTGCCGTTCACCGTAACGGAGGTGTTGCCTGTGCCGGGCACGTAATCGTATTCGACGGCGTTGTTCACGTCGCGGGTATAGTGCAGCTGCTTGATGCCCGGGGTGATGGTGAGATTTTCCAGCGGGCGCCATTCGAAATCGGCGAAGAGCTGATACTGGTTCCAGCTCGAGGGCTCGTGATACTGGACATTGGAGCCGGTCGCCGTGCCATAGGTTCCGCTGGTGTCGGGCGTGTTCGTGGTCAGGTCGTAGTTGTAGATGAAACGGGTGGCGTTCGAATGTTCGAACAGCCCGCCGGCGCGCAGAGTGCCAAAGCCGAGATCCTGATTGAGGCGCAGGATGTTGCCGATGGTGTCGTATTTATTCTGCTTGTGATAGCCAGCGATGTCCGTGGTGAAGGTGTTGCCGCCATCCGGGGAATAATAGCTCGTGCCCGCGTTGGGGCCCGAGGTCGGCGGGTTGAGCAGATCGCCCGTGTTTTGCGCCGAGACGGTCTGGTTGTCGTAGGTGTAGTAGTAGAGGTGATCCTCGATGGTGAGGCCGTGGCCCGCGTTCCACTTGAGGTTCAGATAGTTGAAGCTGGTGTTCTTGTTGACGTAGTTATAGCCCGCATACTGCTCGTCGGCGGGGTTGTTGTTCAGCACGAAGTTCATGCCATAGGCCGCCTGCTGGGCCGCGGTGATGCCAAAGCCCAGAACCGTGCCCGAGGTATTGTCGGGCTGGTTATAGCGGATGTGGTTGATCGAGCTGAAGGCGGTCAGCGTGGCGTCGCTGCCGATCGGCACCACCAGCTTGGCCATGAAGTTGCGGCCCATGCCGCCCATGCTGGTAAGCTGGCCATCGGACGAGCGCAGATCGGCGCTCAGCAGCAGCTTGGCCCCGCCCAGCTCGGGAATCGCGCCGGTCTGCAGGGTGGTGACGAAAGACTTGGTGTTGAAGCTGCCGAAGGTGGCCTTCTGGCTCACGCTGAACTGGTCGTCCACATGGGGGGAAAACAGGTGGATGGCGCCGCCGAAATTGGCCTGCCCCATGTCGCCCGCCGCGCCCGGGCCGCGATCGACCACCGCCGTGCCAATGGTCGAGCTGGGGAAGAACGCCGCCGGATGGTGGGTGGTGTCGTTGGCGTCGCCAAAGGCGATACCGTCGAAGGTGACGTTGAACTGGCCATCGGCAAAGCCGCGCATATTGGCGCTACCGACATCGCCCACGCCGCCGCCAAGGGCACCGAAGCTGTTGACCGAGGGCGCGATCATGATGGCGGTGGTATAGTCGCCGCTTTCCGGGGTCGATTGCTCGATGAACTTGTGGGTGATCAGCGATTCGGGCTGCGTCTCGAAGATCGAGGCCTTCGAGGGGGCCGCCACGGCCGCCGAGATGCTCTCGGCGGTAACGACGATAGTCGTCACATCGGTGCCCTCGGTGCCAGTGGCGGTGGCGGTGGAGGAACCGGGCCCAGAACCGGGAGGAGTATCCTCCGCATGAGCCGCCGAGACTGCAAGGAAAGACATGGCGACGCTGCAAAGCAGCAAATGACGGTGGTTCATCGGCTAGGGCCCCTGTGTTGCGTGCCGCTCCCTAGCCAGCGAGTATGACAAATCCGCGATGGGTGGGGCGCAGGGGGCGCTCAGAGGTCGAGTTTTAGCGCGGTGTAGAAGATCGTCTGTCTGGCGCTGAGCCCCTGCCCAAACGAGCCCAGCAGCGAAAAGGGGCCGTGGAGATGGATCTGCGTGCCGAGGTTCAGCCCATGGATGGCGCGCTCGGTGGTGCTGGCGGGGCCCTGCCCGTAATATTCGAGGCCGAGGGAGAAGCCGGGGCGCATCGTGCGGGTCAGCGCCACGCCCTGTTGCCAGAAATCGCGATTGCCCATTCCGGGATTAAGCGTGTAGCCGCCGCCGCCAAACAGGCTCCAGCGGCCCCAGTCATGCTCGGCCCACAGCGGCAGCAGCAGCTGCGCCCGGTTTTCGCCGCGCTGCGTGGGCAGAAACACCCTTGGGAAAAAGCCGACATCGAGCGGGAAGCCGCCAGCGCGCCGGTGCAGGAACTTGTATTTCACAGCCAGCTCGACATCGCCCGGCCGGAGCGACCGGTCGCTGTCAACGTCCAGCGGCAAGGTGGCGGTGAGCTGGAGGTTTTTCGCCGCGCCATAGTTGAGATCCACGCCCATTTCGCTGGAGGTGACACCACCCTCGATGGCACCCCCCACGAAATTGTAGATCTCCCAATGGCCGGGATCGGTCGGCTCGGGATCATCGGTGACGTAGGGCGGCCCGGCAAGAGCGGGAACAGAGGCCACCGGCGCGCCCGCAAGCAGCACCGAAAGCACACTCAAACCCCACCGCACGCGCATCCTTGCCCCTTTCGCCAACAGAGCCTCATACCATGCGCCGCGTCCGCGCCAACCCCAGCCCGCCGATCGGCGGTGCCGGGGTTGGCGCGGGGCTTTCTGCTTGCGCTTTTACGCGCCCTTGCGCTCGAAAGCGGCGCTGATGCGGATGTTCACTGCGTCACCGATCAGCGGGAGATAGGTGGCCACGCCGAAATCCGAGCGCTTGATCAAGGTCGTGGCGTTGAAGCCGACGGTGGTGCCCTTGCTCATCGGATTAACGCCCGCGCCATTGAACGAGGCCTTCAGCACCACCGGCCTTGTCACGCCATGCAGGGTGAGATCGCCAAAGATCCGCGCCTGCGTTTTCCCCTGTCGCACCACCTTGGTGGAGACGAAGTGGATCTGCGGGAACTGGTCAGCATCGAGCCAGGCGGCGCTGCGCAACTCGCCATCCAGCTTGGCGTTGGTGGTGACGACGCTGACGGTGGGGATGGTGATGTCCACGCTGCTGCGGGCGGGCGCGGCGGCGTTCAGGTTCAGCTGGCCGGAAACGCCGGTGAAATCGCCATACCAATCGGTGAAGCCCATGTGGCTGACGGCAAACTGCACCCGCGTGTGATTGGGCTCCACCGCATAGCTGCCCGTCTGGGCGGCGGCGGGGTCGGCGCTGGCGGGCGAAACCATCTGGGCATGGCCGGTGTTGGCAAGGGTAAGCGCGCCGAGCAGGGCGAGGGGAAGTTTGGGGTTCATGCTGGTATCCTTTCGGGAAACAGGGATGGAGGCGGCATCAGGCAGAAGCGCGGGCCAGCTTTTCGATAGCCTCGCGCGCCGCGCCGATGGCGGCGGTGGCGGCTTCCTCGCCATAGGCCAGCCCTTCGGCCAGCACCACGGTGACATCGCGGATGCCCATGAAGCCGAGCAGGGTGCGAACGTGCGAAATCTGGTGCTCCAGCGCGACGCTATCGCTGTCGCTATAGGCCCCGGCCCGCGCCGCCACGATAATGGCGCGCGTGTGCGTCACCAGACCCTCTGGGCCAGCCGCCGTGTAGCGGAAGGTCACCCCGGCCCGCAGCACATGGTCGAACCAGCTTTTCAGCGTGGCGGGCATCCCGAAATTATACATCGGCACGCCCAGCACCAGCGTATCGGCGGCCAGCAGCTCGGCCACCAGCTGATCGGAAAGCACGCGGGTAGCCTGCGAGGCGTCGGACTCGGGAGCCGGGCGGCCAATCCCGGCCAGCGTGGCGGCGGTGAGATAGGGCACCGGATCGCGGTCGAGATCGTGATCGACCACGTTTGCACCCGGCTTCAGCGCCGCGAGATAGGCGTCGATCAGCTGGTTGGAAACCGAGGCCGCGCCCGTGGCGCTGGAGCGGATAACGAGGAGGTGAGACATGAGAGAACCTTTCATTCGGAGGGGGTTTGGCATTCTGAAGGGGTTGGGGAGGAAAATTCGTAGGCATCCATGCGGAGCGAGCCGAAAGTGGCGCTGGCGTGCAGCTGCCGCGCCTTGGCTCCATCGCCGCCCGCGCCCAGAGCCACAAACAGCGGCAGCAGATGCTCGTCGCGCGGATGGTTGCGCTCGGCGTGGGGGGCGAGGCGGCGATAGGCGAGCAGGTCGCAGGTGCGCCCTTCGCGCAGCGCCTGCTCGAACCATTGGGCGAACTCGCTGACCCAGTGCGGCTCCTCCGCCGCGCCGCTCCAATCAAGTTCGCGCAGATTATGGGTGAGGCTGCCGCTGCCGATGATCAGCACATTCTCCGCCCGCAGCGGGGCCAGAGCGCGGCCCAGCTGGTAATGATGGCCGGGGCCAAGCTGCGGCTGGATCGAGAGCTGCAGCACCGGGATGTCAGCCTCGGGAAACATCAGCTTCAGCGGCACCCACGCGCCGTGATCGAGGCCGCGCCGCGCATCGATATGGCAGGCAAGCCCCGCGGCGGTCAGCAGATCGGCCATTTTCTCGGCCAGATCGGGGGCACCGGGCGCGGGATAGCTCTGGCGATAGAGCGCCCCGGGGAAGCCCGAAAAATCGTGGATCGTCTCGGGATGAAGCGCCGCGCTGATCGCCGGCACCGGGGTCTCCCAATGGGCGGAAGCCACGATAATGGCGCTGGGGCGCGGCAATTCGCTCCCCAGCCGCGCCAGAAAATCACGGGCGGGAACGGCATCGAGCAGCAGCGTGGGGGCGCCATGCGAAAGGAAGAGCGAGGGGATCATCGGCATTGTCCATGTTGTCTGGTCAGAGAGATAAGCTGTCGATATAAGCAACGCCATTAGCGATATGCTCACACCCGCTATGCGA
>Ga0007882_10000208_pt1 | contig 34764 bp, 34 predicted proteins | sample CryBogCBH12Aug01_FD_71195 | JGI IMG/M metagenome (GOLD analysis project Ga0007882, IMG submission 71195) | Freshwater microbial communities from Crystal Bog, Wisconsin, USA - CBH12Aug09.1 | ecosystem: Environmental > Aquatic > Freshwater > Lake | place: Crystal Bog, Wisconsin, USA | collected... | reverse complement strand
AGGGCAGGGCCGAATTTGCGCCATTGCTGTGTCAAACGGCTTGACCGTAGCGCCGCTACGCTCTGCGCCGTTTTCCTTGCACTGCCGTAAATTCGGTCACCTGCGGGGTGATCCAAATTGGTCGCGAACCGCTCTAGTAAAGATGTTGGCCGCCGGTGACGAAGACCTCGGTGCCCGTCACATAGGCGAAGTCCTCCGAGCACAGGCGGAACACCACGCCGGCGACATCCTGAACCGTCCCCATGCGATCCAGGGGAATACGGGGAATCAGCGCCTCGTATTCCGGTGAAATCATCTCGGTCTTGATTTCCCCCGGCGCCACCGCGTTGACCCGCACGCCCAACTGGGCGAACTCCACCGCCATCTCACGGGTCAGTCCCGACAACGCCGCCTTGGACGTCGAATAGGCGGAGCCGGCGAAGGGATGAACATAATGTCCGGCGATGGAGGTGATGTTGACCACCGCCCCCTGGCCGCGATGCAGAGCCGCCGCGAACCCCCGCGCCATCTTGAGCGGGGCGAAAAAGTTCAACTCGAACACCGCTTTCCAGCCGTCGATGGAACCATTGAGGACGCCAAGCCGTTCCTTGAAGGTGGTCTTCGGGCTGACCCCGGCATTGTTGACCAGGGCGTGCAGGGGCTGGCCGCCGAGGATGTCGTTGGCCTGGCGGACAAAGGCGTCGAGACTGGCCGCCTGGCAGAGGTCGGTGGGTATATGATGGCTCCACAACGGATCGCGGCGACAATGTGCCGGCACATCCTGGCGGGCGCAGGTGATCACCCGCCAGCCTTCGCGCATGAACCGCTGTACGGTCGCATGGCCGATTCCCTGGCTGGCACCGGTAAGAATGACTGTGCGGATCTCAGGCTCCATGCTCCGCACTATAAGTCAGACGGCGGCCGCTGTCAGCGCGACGTTGCGACGTCTCACCCGTCATCGCTTTGCCGGCGGATGAAGTCATCGAGGCCGGACTGGTAGCGATGGCTGCGGCGGATGTCGCCATGGGCGCGGCAATGTTCCAGCTGGTCGGTCAGCAGGCATTGGACGATGACCGGGCCGTTGGGGCGATCCAGCACCCATTCGGCCCATTCCGCCGCCGGAATCATGTCCAGATGCTCATGATCGGCGATCGCTTCGATCTGTTCCGGGGTCAGACGGCTGAATCCAAGACAGTCGTGGAGTGACAGCATGAAGGCCTCCTTTGCCGGGCGGCCGGGCGGGCCGCCGCGTTTTGCTTTGGCGTTTCCCGCGCGATCTTATCAAAGGTCGGCCGCGCCGCGGCCGACGACCATGGGTCGCCGGCCGGACAAAAAAGGCTGAAGATCCGTCAGTAACGGCCTAATGGCAGAGCAAAACCGGCAGTTGGGCGGCATGCAGGACATGCCGGGTGACTCCGCCGAGGATCAACTGGCGCAGGCGGCTGTGGGTATAGGCTCCCATGACGATCAGGTCACAGCCCATGGCCCCGGCCTCCTTGAGCAGCGCCGGACCGGCGTGGCCGGCGGTGGAGAAGCTGTGGACATCGGCCTTGACGCCATGCCAGGCAAGATAGCCGGCCAGTTCGGCCGGGCTGGCCTGGTCTCCCTCGATGGCCGAAAAGATCATCACCGTCTCGGCCTTTTTGAGCATCGGCCGGGCCGCCAGGACCGCCCGCGACGCCTCGACGCTGCCGTTCCAGAATACCGCCACGCGACGCCCCAGAGACAGCGGCAGCACCGCCGGCGCCAGCAGCAGCGGGCGCCCGCTTTCCATCAGCACGGCATTCAGCGACATGATTGACGGGCTGTCGCGGTCGGGATCGGGATGGGCGAAAACCACCAGGTCGGTCAGGCGCCCGGCATTGGCCAGCACCTCCTCTTCGCGCCCGGCCTCCTCGCGCCAGGAGACGGAGAATTGCGGCTCCGGCGCCGGTCCACTGGCCAGCGGCGCATTGCAGCGTTCGCGGACCGCCGCGAACTGGGCCCGCACCCGGCTCGCCCGCTCGGTCGCCTGGGCGTCGGCGGCGGCCATCATCTCTTCCACCATCGCTCCGGACATTCCTTCGCCGATCAGCGGCACCGACGCGGCCGGGTCCGGCCTGACATGGATCGCCTCGACATGGGCCTGATGGGCCTGGCCGACCATCAGCGCCAGGCCAAGTGTCGCCTCGGCGCTGTCACTGTCACTGAGGCAGGCGAGGATCGTTCGATAGGCCGTCATGACGGGCCTCCTTCATCAATGTTTCGCTGTATTATACCCCAAGCCGGGGTTTAAAGCCTCAGCGCATTACGCGCATCAGCCAAGGTTTCATGCCGCGCGCCGGAGGAATCGAGGCGGGGCCAGGTGATGGCGCCGAGGTCGTAGGTCAGCTGGCGTTCAAGCACGGCGGGCGTGGCATCCGAGGCATTGCCGCGACGCCCGAGGATCCGCCGCTCCATCACCTCCGGCGAGGCCTCCAGCCACAGCCCGGCGAACGGCACGCCGCAACGGCGCGCCCGCACCTCGATGGCCTGGCGCTCGGCCGGTCCGGCGAAGACGGCATCGGCGATAACCGCCTGGCCGCCGGCCAGCGCCCGCTCCGCCTCGTCGAACAGACAAAGATAGGTCTGCCGGGTGATCTCGGGGGCATAGGCCTCGGCGGCCAGTCGCACCTCCGGGGCGACGCCCATCAACCGCTTGCGCAGGACGTCGCTGCGCAGCACCACCGCCCCCGGCGGGCGACCGACGAACGGCGCCAGGGCGCGGGCGAGGCGCGACTTGCCGCTGCCCGACAGGCCGCCGACGGCCACCAGCCGGGGCGGTGCCGGCTGCAGATAGGTCTGGGCGCGGCGGAAATAATCCAGCGCCCGGCCGGCGGCGGTATGCGGCATGGCTGCCGTCACATGGGCGCGGATGGCCGCGCGCAGCGACAGCAGCAACGGCAGCAGCGTCAGACCGCCGGTGTCGCCGGTCCGCTCGAGATAGCGGTTCATCAGCCAGCTGGCCATGTCCGGCAGGCCCCGCGCCTCCATGTCCATCAGCAGGAAGGCGAGGTCGTAAAACACGTCGATGCAGGCGAAATCGTCGTTGAATTCGATGGCGTCGAACAAAGTCGGCCGCCCGTCGAGAAGACAGATATTGCCCAGATGCAGATCGCCGTGACAGCGCCGCACCAGCCCCGCCGCCCGGCGCTGCTCGAGCAGTGGGGCATGGGCCGACAGCAGGGCCCGCGACGCCTCGCCGAGCTGCTTGACTTCGGCGGTGTCGAACAGGGCATGGGCGGCAAAACAGCGGTCATTGGTGTCGATGGTGAAGGCCAGCCCCTTTTCGCCGCCGAATTCCGGACTGGGTTCGGCCTGGGCGTGAAAGGCGGCGATATGGTCGGCCAGGGCCAGCACCTGGTCGCGGGTCAGGCGTCCGGCGGCGGCCATGCGGTCCAGAAGATTATCTTCGTCGAAGCGGTTCATCACCACCAGCCAGTCCACCGGCAGCCCCTGGCCGCCGATGGCCAGGCGGCCGTCGGCCTCGCGGGTCACCGCCGTCACCTCCAGGTAAATTTCCGGCGCCGTTCGCCGATTGAGGCGCAATTCCGCCAGGCAGGCCTGCCGCCGCTGCTCGACGCTTGAAAAATCGAGAAACGGGAAGCGGACCTCGCGCTTCAGCTTGTAGGCCCGTGGGCCGGCGAGAAAGACGATCGAGATATGGGTGTCGATCCGCCTGACCTCGGCACCGAACGTGCCGGGGTCCGACAGCAAGGCCGTCACCTCCGACTGGCTCATCTCAATCCACCGGCGGCGGCGGCTCGTAAATTCCGGCCGGATCCTGATGGATGATGATGTCGGCCACCGGAAAGGCGTCGCGGATCTTCGCCTCGACCTCATCACTGATGACATGGGCGGCGGCCAGGGAAATATCGGCGGCCAGTTCCAGATGCAGCTGGATGAAGCTTTGCAGGCCGGCCGAACGGGTCCTGAGATCGTGAACGCTGAGGACCTCGGGATGGGTCCGGCAGATGTCCAGGATGCGGCGCCGCTCCTCGTCGGGGAATTCCTTGTCCATCAACAGGTTGTAAGAGCGCAGGGCGATGGTCCAGGCGCCGTGGAGAAGCAGGCCGGCGATGGCGATGGCGAACAGCGGGTCGGCGAAAGTCCACCCCAGGTAATTGCCCAGCAGCAGCGAGACGACGACGCTGGCATTCATCAGCAGATCGCCCAGGTAATGCAGATGGTCGGCGCCGATGGCCAGCGAGCCGGTGCGCCGCACCACCCGCGTCTGAAAGGTGACCAGGACGGCGGTCAGCAGCACGGAGAAGACCATGACGGCAATGCCCGTCTCGACATTGGTCACCTGTTCAGGACGGAACAGGCGCTTTCCCGCTTCGCCGACGAGAAACAGCGCCGAACCGGCGATGAAGGCGGATTGCCCAAGCCCGGCCAGCGGCTCGGCCTTGCCGTGGCCGAACCGGTGCTCGCGGTCGGCCGGTTGCAGGGCGTGGTGCACCGCGGCGACATTGATCAGCGACGCCACCGCGTCCATGGTCGAATCGATCAGGGTCGACAGCAGGGCCACGGAATCGGTGGCCACCCAGGCGCCCAGCTTGGCAACGATCAGCACCAGCGCCACCGCCACCGCGCAATAGGTGGCCAGGCGCATCAGACGGGCGTCGGTCATGGAAACAGTTGCTCCTCGACCCAGCCGTCGGCCTGACGGCGGAACACCCGACGGTCATGCAGGCGGAAGGGCCGGTCCTGCCAGAACTCGATGCAGTCGGGCACCACCCTGAAGCCGCTCCAATGAGGCGGCCGCGGCACCTTGCCGAGACCGAATTTCGCCGCATATTCGCCGATGCGTTTTTCCAGGTCGAAGCGCCCGGCCAACGGCCGCGACTGTCGCGACGCCCAGGCGCCGATCTGGCTGCCGCGGGCCCGGCTGGCGAAATAGGCATCGGCCTCGTCATCGGTGACCGCCTCGACAGGGCCGTCGACGCGTACCTGGCGGCGCAGACTTTTCCAGTGAAAGCACAGGCCGGCCCGCGGATTGGCCCGCAATTCCTCGCCCTTGCGGCTTTCCAGATTGGTATAGAAGGCAAAGCCGCGGGCGTCCGCCGCCTTCAGCAGCACCATGCGCACCGACGGACGGCCCTCGGCATCGGCGGTGGCCAGGGCCATCGCCGTCGGGTCGTTGATTTCCTTGCTTTCGGCTTCGTTCAGCCATTCTTGAAAAAGGGCTATGGGATCCGCGCTGTTTTGAACCATATCTTATGTCCCAGTTTGGCAAGGCCGGCCGCGGGATACACTTGGCAGTTCCCCGGTCTGCCTTACAATAGCCGAAATTCGGCATTGATATCAGACTGAAGGCGTTTGCCCGGGTTGTTAACTACGACGAGAAAGACACTATGCACCGTATCGTAAAGAGTTTTTCCGCAATATCCCTCACCGCCGTCCTGCTCGGCGCCTGCGCCAACAACGGTATGGGCGAGAAGCAGGTGGGCGGCGGCCTGCTCGGCGCCGCCGCCGGCGGCCTAGTCGGCTCGCAGTTCGGCCATGGCTCGGGCAAGCTGGCCACCACCGCGCTCGGCACCCTGTTCGGCGCCTATCTCGGCAGCGAAGCCGGCAAATCGCTGGACAAGGCCGACCGCCAATACGCCGAACAGGCGGAACAGAAAGCCTATGCGGCACCGGTCGGCCAGACCATCCGCTGGAACAACCCGCAAAGCGGCAACCAGGGATCCTTCACCCCGGTCCGCGAGGGCACCGACACCGCCAGCGGCGCCTATTGCCGCGAATACCAGACCACCATCGTGGTCGGCGGCCAGACCCAGCAGGCCTACGGCACCGCCTGCCGACAGCCCGACGGCAGCTGGAAGGTGGTCAAGTGAGCGGGCAGCGGATTCCCCACCGTGGATGACCCCTACAAGACGCTTGGCGTCGCCCGGGATGCCAGCCAGGACCAGATCAAACAGGCCTATCGCAAGCTGGCGCGGACGCTGCACCCTGACCTGAACCCCGGCAACCGCCAGGCCGAGGAGAAGTTCAAGAAGCTCAGCGGCGCCTATGACCTGCTGGGCGACCCGGCCAAGCGGGCGCGCTTCGACGCCGGGGAAATCGATGCCAGCGGCACCGAGCGGGCGCGCCATTCCTACCGCACCTATGCCGAAGGCGGCGGCAAACACGGCGACGCCTTTCATTTCGGCAACAATCCGGATGACATCTTCGCCGAATTGCTGCGCCGCCGCGGCAAGGGGCGGTCCAAGGCCTGGCCGTTCTCCGGCGGTGACGACGAGATGGCGACGGCGCGCGGCGGCGACCAGCAATACACGCTGAAGCTCAGCCTGCCGGAGGCGGTGATGGGGGCGACCAAGCGGATCAGCCTGCCCAACGGCAAGAGCCTCGACGTCAAGGTGCCGCCCGGCAGCAAGGACGGCGCCACACTGCGCCTCAAGGGCCAGGGCGGCTCGGGACGGTCGGGAGGACCGGCGGGCGACGCGCTGATCGAAGTGAAGGTGGAGGCACATGCCTTTTTCACCCGCGAGGGTGACGACATCCTGATCACCTTGCCGGTGACTTTGCCGGAAGCGGTGCTGGGGGCCAAGGTGACGGTGCCGACCATCGACGGCAAGGTGACGCTGTCGGTGCCGGCCGGTTCCAGCAGCGGCGCCACGCTCCGCCTCAAGGGCAAGGGTGCCCCGGGAGCTCATGGTCGCGGCGACCAGCTGGTGAGCCTGAAGGTGATGCTGCCCGGCGCTCCCGACCCCGAATTGGAGGAGTTCATGCGCAAATGGCAGACCGCCCACGCCTATGAGGTCCGCGGCAAGCTGGGCACGGACGAGGACAAGGGTTAACCCAGGTTAACCCGGCAGCACCTCCGACAGCGGCAGGTCCAGCGCCTGGCGCTCGGCGTCGACGGCGGCGGCCAGACGGTCGGCGAGCCGCCGCAGCGCCTTGGCGTCGCCGCAGCCGATGAGGATCGACGCCAGGCCGAGCCCCAGCGCCTGGAACAGGTCGCCCAGCGAGGCCGCGGCCGGATCGCGGCCGGGCAGAAGGCGGCCGTCGGCGGCTTCGGCGGTAAAGCCGGCGGTTGTCAGCAGACCGACCACCTCGCGGAAATCGGCTTCCGAGCCACCGGAGCGGGCCAGCAGTTCGACCGGCCCGCAGCCTTTACCGGAACGGCGGCTCTCGGCGTCCAGCGCCGACAGCAGTTCCAGGGCCAGGGCCAGGCGACGCCAGGCGGGCTGCCGACCCTGGAGATGGTGGCGCGTGGCCCGCCATTCGGGCAAGGCGGCGGTCAGTTCCGCCCCGCCCAGCACCACCACCCAGGACAGATACATCCACAGCAGGAAGATCGGCACCAGGGCCACCGCGCCATAGATCGATTCATAACTTTGGGCATTGGCCGCATAGATGGCAAACCCCCAGCGCAGGGCGGCGAAAACCAGGCCGGCGGCGACACCGCCGACGGCGGCGTCCCCTGCCCTGACCCGGCGATTGGGAACCGCCACGTAGATCAGGGTGAAGGTCAGCATCATCAGCAGGTCGGGCACCACCGCATTGAGCAGCGGCGAAAACTCCTGGCCGCGTGCCGCCAGATCGCCAAGGCTGTAGACCCTGATCGACAGGGAAAAACTGGCGCCGGCCAGCAGCGGCCCCAAGGTCACCACCGTCCAGTACAGCATCAGGCGCGACAGCGGCTTGCGGGGGGTGGCAACGCGGAAAATCTGGTTGAGCGATCCCTCGATGGTGACCAGCAGCATCACCGCGGTGAAGGCCAGGCCGATGGTGCCGGCGGCGGTCAGCTTGTCGGCATTGTCGACGAAATCGCTGACATATTGCTGGATCTGCCGGCCGACCTGCGGCACCAGATAATGGAAGGCGGCGCTTTGCAACTGGTCGCGCACCGCGTTGAACACCGGAAAGGCGGCGAGGACGGCCAGGGCGATGGCCAGCAGCGGCACCAGCGACAGCAGCGACGTATAGGCCAGCGACGAGGCCATGTCGAAACCGCGATTGCCGAGGAACCGGGCCCCGACATAGAAGGGCAGGCCGCCCTGGCGAAACCAGCCGCTCACCGAAACCGCCATCACCCGTCTCCTTTCATCCGGCGCCTGACCTTTGACCATACCCTTCTTTGGTGTAGGATGCGCGCTTTGCCGCCACAGCGGCCTTCATATCGATGCAAAGAGGAAGCCTGATGACCATTTCTCCGGCCCTGATGGACGGCAAGAAGGGCCTGATCATGGGAGTCGCCAACGACCGCTCCATTGCTTGGGGCATCGCCAAGGCGGCCCGTGCCCATGGCGCCGAACTGGCCTTCACCTTTCAGGGTGAAGCCTTGGAAAAACGTGTCCGCCCACTGGCCGAATCGGTTGGCTGCGACCTCGTCATGCCCTGCGACGTCACCGACGACGCCAGCATCGACTCGGTCTTCGCCACCTTGGCCAAGACATGGGGCCGGCTCGATTTCCTGGTCCATGCCATCGCCTATTCCGACAAGGAAGAGCTCAAGGGCAAATATTACGACACCACGGCCGAGAACTTCAGCCGCACGCTGTTGATCTCCTGCTATTCCTTCACCGCCCTGGCCCGCCGCGCCGCGCCGCTGATGACCGAGGGCGGCAGTCTGCTGACCCTGTCCTATCACGGCGCCGAACGGGTGATGCCGCATTACAATGTGATGGGCGTCGCCAAGGCGGCGCTGGAGGCCAGCGTTAGATATCTGGCGGTGGATCTGGGGGATCGCAACATCCGCGTCAACGCCATGTCGGCCGGACCGATGAAGACCCTGGCGGCGTCGGGCATCGGCGATTTCCGCTATATCCTGAAATGGAACCAGTATAATGCGCCGCTGAAGCGCAATGTGACCCTCGACGACATCGGCGGCGCCGGCGTCTACCTGCTGTCGGATCTGTCGTCCGGCGTATCGGGCGAGGTGCACCATGTCGACTGCGGCTATCATGTGGTGGGAATGAAAGCGGTGGACGCCCCCGATATCAGCGTCGTGTGACATGGCCGGCAACAGCTTCGGCCATGTGTTTCGCATCACCACCTTCGGCGAAAGCCACGGCCCGGCCATCGGCTGCGTGATCGACGGCGTGCCGCCGCGCCTGCCCCTGGCCGAGGACGACATCCAGCCCTGGCTGGACAAGCGCAAACCCGGCCAGTCCCGCTTTACCACCCAGCGCCGCGAGGCCGATTGCGTGCGCATCCTGTCGGGGGTGTTCGAGGGCCAGACCACCGGCACCCCCATCGCCCTGCTGATCGACAACACCGACCAGCGCTCCACCGACTATGCCGGAATTGCCGAGCGCTTCCGCCCCGGCCACGCCGATTTCACCTACCAGGCCAAATACGGTATCCGCGACTACCGGGGCGGCGGCCGCTCCTCGGCCCGCGAGACGGCCATGCGGGTGGCCGCCGGGGCGGTGGCCCGCAAGCTGCTGAACTGCCTGGTGCCGGGTGGCGTGACCATCCGCGGCGCCATGGTGCAGATGGGGCCGCATCAAATCGACCGCCAACGCTGGGACTGGGCGACCGTGGGCAACAACCCGTTCTGGTGTCCGGATGCCGAGGCCGCCGCCCAATGGGAAGGGTTTCTCGACGGCGTGCGCAAAGCCGGGTCCTCCATCGGCGGCGTCGTCGAGGTCAGCGCCGACAATGTCCCCGTCGGGCTTGGCGCGCCGGTCTATGACAAGCTGGACGCCGACCTCGCCAAGGCGATGATGAGCATCAACGCCGTCAAAGGCGTCGAGATCGGCGACGGTTTCGCCGTCGCCGCCCTGTCGGGGGAGGCCAATGCCGACCAGATGCGCATGAAGGACGGCAAGGTGCATTTCCTGTCCAATCACGCCGGCGGCATCCTCGGCGGCATCTCCACCGGCCAGAGCATCGTGCTGCGCCTGGCGGTCAAGCCCACCAGCTCGATCCTCACCCCCATGCTGTCGGTGGACCGCCACGGCAACGAGGTCGAAGTGTCGACCAAGGGCCGTCACGACCCCTGCGTGGCGATCCGCGCCGTCCCGGTCGCCGAGGCCATGCTGGCGCTTACCTTGGCCGACCATCTGCTGCGCCAGCGGGCGATCGACCACTGAGCAGGGTCGCTTGTGTATTGACAATGTCACTACACATTCCTAGACTAGCTCTTTCCAAGGACCATGCCCCAAGGGCCGTGCCATGAGCCAAACCGCGCAGCATCATCCGTACCGGGAGCCGCCCAAGGTTCGCAAGGACGACCTGATCCAGATTCGCGCCTCCACGGAAACCAAGGCTTTGCTGAACAAGGCGGCGCAATTGCGCGGCCTGAAACTTTCCGAATTCATGCTCGACTGCGCGCGCCGGCAGGCCGAGGAAACCCTGTTGGACCAGCGGGTTTTCTTCCTTGAACCGGACGCCCATGCCCAATTCCTGGCTTTGCTTGACTCCCCGATCCAGCCCGATGAGGACGTAAGACGTCGTCTGCGGCGCCGCCCCTCCGATGCCGGTTGACCCCGGCGATCGGCTGGGCCTACCGGAACGATTGGATCCCCGGCACGATGTCATGGCATTCGACAACGGCCGACACCCAGCCCTGGACGACTGGCTGAAACGGCGGGCGTTGGCCAGCGAGGGACTGAGTGCCCGCAGTTACGTGATTTGCGAAGGTGCCAACAGTCGGCGGGTTGTCGGGTACTATTCCATTGCCACGGCGATGGAACAAAGACTTCTGTTGCCCAGCGCCAAGCTGCGTCGCGGGACCCCCGACGAGATTCCTCTGCTGTTGATCGCCCGCCTGGCCATTGACCAGACCTGGCGGGGCCGTGGCCTCGGGAGCCAATTGCTGGCCGATGCACTGCACCGCTGCCTGAAGGCCTCCGATATCGCCGGAGTCCGTGGAGTGATCGTTCACGCCATCGATGACGAAGCCGTCGGCTTCTACCGTAAGCACGGGTTCCTTGCCTCACCTCTCGGCGAAAGGGTTCTGGTCATGCCGATCGAGTACCTGCGCTCCGTGTTCCGTTGAGACCGACCCAGCCGGCGATCAGGTTTCGCGAGACTGTGAGAAATGTGGAAGCAGGTCGCGCACCAGCGGTACGGTAATGCGCCGGTGCTGCGCCAGCGACGCCGCGTCGATGCCGGCCACCAGCGCCCGGGCACTGTCGAACGAGCGTTCCATACGCGTCAGGATGAAGGCGATGACATCAGGGGTCACCGCCAGTTGGCGGTCGGAGAACAGTTTCAGCAGCACCGAGCCGATCAGGCTGTCGTCCGGCGGCAGGATCATCGCCAGCGGTACCGTGGCCAGGCGCGAGCGCAGATCGGCCAGGGCCACCGGCCAGCGCGACGGCGCCAGACGGGCGGTCAGCAGCAGTCGCCGGCGGTTTTCCTTCATCAGGTTGTAGAGGTGAAACAGGGCCGTCTCGTCGACGCCGCGATCGGCGTCCTCCAGCGCCACCGCCGGGGCTTCGGCCAGTTCCGGCACCAGCTCGGTGGTCAGGGCGCCGGCATCCAGCCGCAGCCCGCCGCTGAGGTCGCAGAAAACATGGGCCAGATGGGTCTTGCCGCAGCCCGCCGGACCGATCAGGCCGCAGGCCGGATGCGGCCAGCCGGACCAGTCGGTGACCCGGGCCAGGGCCTCGGCATTGCCGTCGGCTTCAAGAAATTCATCCAGGGCGTAGGTCGGGACATGGCCGAGGTCGAAGGGCAGCTGGGCCTGGCTCACGGCGCCCGCTCCCCGGGCAGGTCTCCCGAATAGATGGGGCTGCCCATGTAGCGGGCCAGGGCGAAACGCGCCAGGACGCCGACCACCGCCGCCACCGGCAGGGCCAGGAGAATGCCGAGGAAGCCGAAGACGGCGCCGCCCGCCAGCAGGGCGAAAATCACCCACACCGGATGCAGTCCGATCTTCTCCCCCACCAGTTTCGGCGCCAGCACATTGCCTTCCAGCAGATTGCCGACCAGGAAGACCCCGGCCACCATCGCCGCCAGCGTCCAGTCCTGCGACTGCGCCAAAGCCAGGCTGACGCCGACGACAAAGCCGGAGACGGTGCCCAGATAGGGGATGAACGACACCAGCCCGGCGGCGAAGCCCACCACCAGCCCGAGATCGAGACCGACCAGGCTGAGGCCGAGGCCGTAGAAGCTGCCCAGCACCAGGCAAAGCAGGGCCTGGCCACGCAGGAACCCGGCCAGGATGTCGTCGATGGCTTTCAGTTGCTGGCGGATCACCTGGGCATGCGGGCGCGGCAGCCAATGATCGACCTTGGCGGTCACCGACGGCCAGTCGCGCAGCAGGTAGAAGGTCACCACCGGAGTGACGAAGACCAGCATCGCCACATTGACCACCATCAGCGAGCCGCTGACCAGCTCGGTGAAGAAATGCCCCAGCCAGCCGACCGCGGTGCCGGCATAGTCGCCGGCCGCGGTGCCGAGCCGGTCGATGTCCTTGGCCGACAGATAGGCGGTGGCGGTCCGCCACAGCGGTTCGCCGCGCCGCAGCAAGGCCTGCGCGTAAGCCGGCAGCTTCTGGGCAAAATGCACCACCTGGTCTTCGATGAGCGGCGCCAGGATGACGATGGCGAGCCCCAGCACCAGGAAAAACGCCGCCTCGATCACCAGGGCGGCGACGGTTCGCGAGGCGCCGAGGCGGCCGAAGCGGCGGACCACCGGATCAAGGAAATAGGCGATCGCCATGCCGGCGACGAAGGGCAACAGGACGCCGTGCAACAGCCACAGAAGGGCCAGCAGGATCGCCAGCCCGATCAGCCAGAAGCGCAGATTGCCGGTCTTCGAGTCTTCCACCGCCATGGTTCCTATGTCTCAGCCGAGGCTACCATAACACAGGATCAGCGCCCGGTCGCGGCGGGTCGGGTCTGCACCGTCTGCAGCATCCAATGGTCATCCGCCCAGCTCAGCACCAGGCCGTTCTGCATCAACACCTGCGACAGCTGCTGCTGGTCGCCGACATAATGCAGGACCAGGGCGGCTTCGCCCCGCGACAGCGCGGCGACCTCGAAGGCGCGGATCTGGGTCGAGCGGTTCAGGCGGTCGCGTAGCGCCTGCCAATCCTCGAAGCCGCCCAGCGGCACCATCACCGCCAGCGACGCGATGCGGTCGAACTGCAGCATATTGCCGGCTTTCCAGCCGTCGTTGACCGACCGCACCATGTCCTCGGCGGCGCGGCGCAACACCATCTCCAGGGACTCGCCGATCTCGCCCTGATAGCTGCGGACACCGTCGAGCACCCCGCCGACCGGACCGAGGCCATGGGTGGTGACAGCGAGATTGACCTTGCCGCCGTCCACCCGCTGGGCCACAGCCTCGCTCACCACCAGGTCCTGGGTATTGAACCGCTGCGCCAGGGCCACCGGATCGGCGGCCTCGGCGGCCTCGGCCGTCTGCACCTGGATCGGCACCACGCCCTGGGTGGCGCTGCCGCGCCAGGCCTCGCGCCAGGGATTGGCGCCGTCGACGGGCGGCAGCCCGTCCTCGCCCAGGGTCAGCGGCACCACCACCACCGGCCGGCCGCGCCATTCGGCATAGGGAATATTGGCGCCGCGCAGCAGGCGGCGCACGGCGTCCGGCTTGAAGCGCACCGACAGCGACGCCAGGTAGCGCACCGCCGAGCGTTTCTCCTGATCGATGCCGACATCCAGCACCAGATTCTGCAGTTCCTCGTCGGACAGCCGCGGCATTTTCTGCACGTCGGCGGCGGAGGTCAGGCGCATCAGCAGACTTTGCAGGGCGGCCCGCTGACCCTCCAGCAAGGCCGTCTGCCGGGCCAGGTTGACGTTCTCGGCGCGCACATCCACCGGCACACCGGAAATGGTGAACGGTTCGTACTGCTGGGCCCGCGTGTCGAGGGGCAGCAAAATGGCGAGCAGCGCCAGGAAAACGATCCCTGCCCGCGGCAGGAAGTGGAGAACAGGCATTGAAAAGCGTCCCGGATCAAGTATCTTCGGCCGGCGTTGGGCGGCCCATACCATAGCATCATCACAGCGTCGAGGAAGCCATCAGCAAATCCGATATCACCAATGGCCTGACCTACCGGGATGCCGGTGTCGACATCGACGCCGGCGAGGCCCTGGTCGAGGCCATCAAGCCCTTGGCAAAATCCACCGCGCGCCCCGGCGGCGCCGCCGGCCTCGGCGGGTTCGGCGCCCTGTTCGACCTCAAGGCGGCCGGCTTCACCGATCCGGTTCTGGTGGCCACCACCGACGGCGTCGGCACCAAGCTCAAGGTCGCCATCGATGCCGGCCGGCATGACACCGTCGGCATCGACCTGGTCGCCATGTGCGTCAACGACCTGGTGGTGCAAGGCGCCGAGCCCCTGTTTTTTCTCGATTATTTCGCCACCGGCAAGCTGGATGTGGCGGCCGGGCGGCAGATCATCGCCGGCATCGCCGAGGGCTGCCGGCAGGCCGGCTGCGCCCTGGTCGGCGGCGAAACGGCGGAAATGCCGGGCATGTATGCCGGCGGCGACTACGATCTGGCCGGGTTCGCCGTCGGTGCCGCCGAACGCCATCAGCTGATCGACGGTTCGACGGTCGGCGCCGGTGACGTGGTGCTCGGACTGGGCAGCAGCGGCGTTCACTCCAACGGCTACTCGCTGGTCCGCAAGGTGGTCGCACTGAGCGGCCTCGCCTATGACGCCGAGGCCCCCTTCCAACCCGGCACCAGCTTGGGCGACGCCCTGCTGACTCCCACCAGGATCTATGTGAAAAGCTGCCTCAAGGCGGTCCGCGCCGGCAAGATCAAGGCCCTGGCTCATATCACCGGTGGCGGCCTGCTCGACAACCTGCCGCGGGTCCTGCCGGCGGACTGCGTGGCCGAGCTCGACGCCGGGCGCTGGCCGTTGCCGCCGGTCTTCGCCTGGCTGCAGCGTCAGGCCAGGCTGGCGGCGCCGGAGCTCTGCCGCACCTTCAATTGCGGCATCGGCATGGTGGTGGTGGTGCCGGCGGCCGAGGCCGAGGCCGCCCGCCGCCTGCTGAGTGACGGCGGCGAGCAGGTGTTCACCATCGGCGAGATCCGCCGCCGCCGCGCAGACGAGGCGCAAACCCAGGTGCAGGGCACGGACGCGGCATGGCCCGGCTGAAGGTGGCGGTGCTGATTTCCGGGCGCGGCAGCAATCTGCAGGCGCTGCTCGACGCCGCCGGCCGGCCGGAATTTCCGGCCGAGGTGGTGCTGGTGATCTCCAACTCCGCCTCCGCCTATGGACTGGAACGGGCCCGGGCGGCCGGTGTCGCCGGACTGGTCATCGATCACCGCGCCTTTCCCGACCGTGCCGCCTTCGATCAGGCGATGGATGCCGAATTGCGCCGCTGCGGCGCCGAGCTGGTCTGTCTGGCCGGGTTCATGCGCCTGCTCGGCCCGGCCTTCGCCACCGCCTGGCGGGGTCGCATGATCAACATCCATCCCTCGCTGCTACCCTCCTTCAAAGGGCTGCACACCCATCGCCAGGCGCTGGAGGCGGGGGTCAAGCTGCACGGCTGCAGCGTGCATTTCGTCACCCCCGATCTCGATGACGGTCCGATCATCGTCCAGGGCGCGGTGCCGGTGTTGGACGGCGACGACGAAGACCGGCTGGCCGCCCGCGTTCTGACCGTCGAGCACCGGATCTATCCGCTGGCGGTAAGGCTGATCGCCGAGGGCCGGGTCGAACTGTCCGGCCGGCTGGCAAGGGTGCATGGCGGCGCCGGCCAGACGGAAAGCCTGCTCAACCCTGATTTTTGACCCTCAGGAATGCAGGTCGCCGGACTCGTCGTCGAGAGCGATGGGCACCCCGGGCTGCAGCTTTGACGAACGGATGGCCAGCGCCGATTTGACATGGCTGATATTGGGCGCGGCGGTCAGGCGGGTGGTCAGGAACCGCTGATAGGCATCCCAATCCTCGGCCACCACCTTCAGCAAAAAATCGGTCTCGCCGGCCAGCATGTGGCATTCGCGGACTTCCGGCCATCCGTCGACCAGGGATTCGAAGGCTTTCAGGTCGGCCTCGGCCTGGCTGTTGAGGCCGACATGGGCGAACACCGTGACATTATAGCCCAGCGCCTGGGCATCTACCTCGGCATGGTATCCGCGGATGAACCCGGCATCCTCCAGCGCCCGCACGCGGCGCAGGCAGGGTGGCGCGGAAATGCCGGCGCGGCGGGCCAGATCGACATTGGTCATGCGCCCGTCGCTTTGCAGGTCGTGCAGGATATGCCGGTCGATACGGTCGAGTTTGACCCGTTGCATGGGACGTTAAACTCCGGATTCACCCTTGTTTAAGAAATTATATTACAGATCGGCGCCGACCCGCCAAGCCCCCAATCGCTCCGCGAGGAGAAAGCCGTATATTTTTTAGGCATTTACCATGAGTGAAAGTCTTTTGAATTCCTATCCCTCCCGCAAGTTTTATAATCATTGAAACTTGTAGTCGGCAGCAAATCGACTTACATCTGCCGGCGAAACCCACCAATGGATTAGGAGCCAAATGATGACGACTGCCAATGCCAGCACCAATCCAACCGTACTCGTCGGCCAGCCGGCGCCCGACTTCACCGCACCGGCGGTGATGCCCAACAATGAAATTTCCCAGTCTTTCAATCTCAAAAATTACCTCGCCGGTTCTTACGGCCTGCTGTTCTTCTATCCGCTGGACTTCACCTTTGTCTGCCCGTCGGAAATCCTCGCCCATGATCATCGGGTGGCACAGTTCGCCCAGCAGAACGTCAAAGTGATCGGTGTTTCGGTGGACAGCCACTTCACCCATCTGGCCTGGAAGAACACGCCGGTGGAAAAAGGTGGTCTCGGCAATGTGCAGTTCCCCCTGGTCGCCGACCTGACCAAGGATATCGCCCGCTCCTACGGCGTTTTGCTGCCCGGCGGGGTCGCCCTGCGCGGCACCTTCCTGATCGACCGCGCCGGGGTCGTCCAGTCCCAGCATGTCAACAACCTGCCGCTGGGCCGCAATGTCGACGAGGCGCTGCGCCTGGTGGACGCCCTGCAGTTCCACGAGGAACATGGCGAAGTCTGCCCGGCCGGCTGGCAGAAGGGCAAGGCCGGCATGAAGGCCAACCCGGAAGGGGTCGCCAAATATCTGGCTGAACACGCCAAGGCGCTCTAAAATCGGCGTCAGCGGGGGTGTCGAAGGACATCCCCGCGACAGCCCCTTTCCGTTCGAGGCGTTCACCGATGGCCCAACACCACAGCAAAGTGCTTATCCTCGGCTCCGGCCCGGCCGGCTGCACGGCCGCCATTTATGCCGCCCGGGCCAATCTGGCGCCGATCCTGGTCGCCGGTCTGCAGCCGGGCGGCCAGCTGACCATCACCACCGAGGTCGAGAATTTTCCCGGCTTCGCCGAGGCCGTCCAGGGCCCCTGGCTGATGGAACAGATGCAAAAACAGGCCGAGCATGTCGGCACGCGCTTCCTCTACGACACGGTCATGTCCATCGATCTGTCCAGGCGGCCTTTCGTCGCCCAGGGCGATTCCGGCGACAGCTACACCGGCGATACCCTGGTCATTGCCACCGGCGCCTCGGCGCGCTGGCTGGGCATCGACAGCGAACGCAAGTTCCAGGGCTTCGGGGTCTCGGCCTGCGCCACCTGTGACGGCTTCTTTTTCCGCAAAAAGGAAGTGGCGGTGGTCGGCGGCGGCAATTCGGCGGTCGAGGAAGCCATCTATCTGGCCGGCCTGGCCTCGAAGGTCACCCTGATCCATCGCCGCGATTCGCTGCGGGCTGAAAAGATCGCCCAGGACCGCCTGTTCTCACTGCCCAATGTGTCGGTGATCTGGGACAGCGCCGTCGACGAAGTGCTGGGCGAGTCCAACCCGCCGGGAGTGACCGGCCTGCGCCTTCGGAACCTGAAAACCGGGACGAAGAGCGATATCACGGTGGACGGATTGTTCATCGCCATCGGCCATGACCCCAATACCGGCCTGTTCAAAGGGCAATTGGAGATGGACGACGAGGGCTATATCGTTACCCGGCCCGGCACCACCCAGACCTCGGTTCCCGGGGTCTTCGCCGCCGGCGACGTGCAGGACAAGATCTATCGCCAGGCGGTGACGGCGGCGGGCACCGGCTGCATGAGCGCACTCGATGCCGAGCGTTTCATCACCCACCATGGACATGCGGCGACAGTCGCGGCAGAATAACCGGCGGGAAAACTCGCCGGTTTAGCCGGGACCACGCGAGAGGGATGGGTCGACCGGTCGGAAACAGTTCATGGACTGGGACAAACTCAGGGTATTCCACGCCGTGGCGGAGGCGGGAAGTTTCACCCATGCCGGTGAATCTCTCAACCTCAGCCAATCGGCGGTGAGCCGGCAGATCAGCGCGCTCGAAGAGAGCCTGAACACGCCGCTGTTCCATCGCCATGCCCGCGGGCTGATCCTGACCGAGCAGGGCGACCTGCTGTATCGCACCGCCCGCGATGTGTTTTCCAAGCTGGCGATGACCGAAGCCAGGCTGTCGGAAAGCCGGGAACGCCCGCAAGGCCCGCTCAAGGTCACCACCACGGTGGCCTTCGGCACCCTGTGGCTGACCCCCCATATGCACGAGTTCCTCGATCTCTTTCCCGACATTCAGGTCAGCCTGATCCTCGATGACGGGGAACTCGACCTCGCCATGCGCCAGGCCGACGTCGCCATCCGCATGAGCCCGCCGCGTCAGCCGGACCTGGTGCAGCGGCACCTTCTCGACCTCCACTACAACATCTACGCGGCGCCGGCCTATCTGGAAAAATTCGGCGTGCCGCTGACCACCGAGGACCTCGACCGCCATCGCATCATCGTCTACGGCGATGATGCCCGCCCGCCGGTGGGCAGCGTCAACTGGCTGCTGCAGGCCGGCACCATGTCCGATACGGCCCGCCGGCCGGTGCTCAAGGTCAACAATATCTACGGGATTTTCCTGGCCGTGCAGAGCGGCATCGGCATCGCCGCCCTGCCGGATTATTTTTCGGACGACCATAAGTCACTGGTGCGCATCCTGCCGGACCTGCGCGGCCCCACCATCGAGGCGTTCTTCGTCTATCCGGAAGAACTCCGCCATTCCAAGCGCATCGCCGTGTTCCGCGATTTCCTGCTGAAAAAGATCGCAGATAAATCAGGAAACTAAGCCGGCACCGGCGTTTCCTTCAGCAGCGTTTCGAAATACCGCGCCGTCTTCTCCAGTCCGACCCTCAGCGGCACCTTCGGTTCCCACTGCAGTTCGCGCCGCGCCAGGGTGATATCGGGCTGCCGCTGCTTGGGATCGTCCGCCGGCAAGGCTTCGAAGGTCAGGCGCGAGCTCGAGCCGGTGATGTCGATGACCAGCTCGGCCAGTTCCCGCATGGTGAATTCCACCGGATTGCCGAGATTGATCGGCCCGGTGACCTCCGGTCCGGTGGCCATCAGCCGGCAGAACGCCTCGATCAGGTCGTCGACATAGCAGAACGACCGCGTTTGCAGCCCATCGCCATAAATGGTGATGGGCTGGCCCTTGAGGGCCTGGACGATGAAATTGGACACCACCCGTCCGTCATTGGGATGCATCTGCGGCCCGTAGGTGTTGAAGATGCGGGCCACCTTGATATTGGTGCGATGCTGGCGGAAATAGTCGAAGAACAGGGTCTCGGCGCAGCGCTTGCCTTCGTCGTAGCAACTGCGCGGCCCGATGGGATTGACATTGCCCCAATAGGACTCCGGCTGCGGATGGATACTGGGGTCGCCGTAGACCTCGGAGGTGGAGGCCTGGAGAATGCGGGCCCGGGTCCGCTTGGCCAGTCCCAGCATGTTGATGGCGCCATGCACCGAGGTCTTGGTGGTCTGCACCGGATCGAACTGGTAATGGACCGGCGAGGCCGGGCAGGCCAGGTTGTAGATCTCGTCCACCTCGACATAAAGCGGAAAGGTGACGTCGTGACGCATCAGCTCGAAACGCGGATTGCCCAAAAGTTCCGCCACATTGGCGCGCCGCCCGGTGAAGAAATTGTCGACGCAGAGCACTTCCTTCCCGTCCTCAAGCAGACGGCGGCACAGATGTGACCCAAGAAAACCCGCACCGCCGGTAACGAGGACCCGCTTTTCGTTCATGGAACTCTATCCGTTCTGGCCTAGGAACGGAGGACAGTATCAGGACGGCCCCCTGCTTGCCAACGGTCACAGGAACCAGGCGGCCTCCGGATGGGCGGTGGAATTGACCAGGGTGATGGTGCTGCCGTCGCTGAAGTTCATCTGCACCGCCGGCAGCCCCGCCCCGGCGGGCATGCCGATGGTGGTCGGATCAACGGTGGTGGCATGACTGGCGGTCATCGACAAGCCGGCGGCGAGGGCGATCTTCTCGCCGGCGGCGGGACTGAAATCGGTGATGAAATCGGTCGCACCGGCGACATGGGCGAAAATGTCGGCGCCGCCATTGCCGGTCATCACATTGGTGTCGGCACCGCCGATGATGACGTCCGGCCCCTTGCCGCCGCTCAGATGGTCGGCACCCGAGCTGCCGACGATGACGTTATGCTGGTCATTGGCGACGGTGATGGTGGCATCTCCCGGACCGGCCAGATAGAGATGCTCGCTGCCCGACAGCAGTTGATTGGACAGGGTCAGCGCCAGGGCGACATTGCTGGAATTGGGCGGCGCCGCATCGGCCGAGGCCTCGGCGGCCTGGTTGGAAAGACCGAGCTCCTGCGCCAGTTGCTGGAAAATATTGGCCATCGGATGGACTCCTGGGGTTAGAGGAAGCATCGCCTCGTTAACCCTCGACCACCCCGCTTGATCCCTCGGTCATCCTTCCTGCCACCTGCTATCGTCAACGGGGCGGGCGGCGCCCCTTCCTGACCTGCGGCGCCAGCGGCGCGCGCCGGGGGGTCAGCGGTGACGCCGCCGCCTCCGCCAGGCCGGCGACGCCCAGTTCCTGCAGTTCAAGCCGGCGCAGCAAATCGCGCAACCGCGCCGCCTCTTCGAACTCGAGATCGGCAGCAGCGGCCCGCATGCGCTTTTCCACCTCGGCGATGGTGGTCTTGAGGTCCTTGCCGACCCGATGCCCCATGGCGTCATCGCCGGTGCCGACCGTCAGGTAGTCCTTCTCGTAGACGCTGTCCATCACATCGGAAATGGTCTTTCTGATGCTTTCCGGAGTGATGCCGTGCAGCGTGTTATAGGCCTGCTGCTTGTCGCGCCGCCGATTGGTCTCGTCGATGGCATAGGCCAGCGACTCGGTGAGCCGGTCGGCATAGAGCAGCACGCGGCCGTCGATATTGCGGGCCGCCCGGCCGATGGTCTGCACCAGCGAGGTCTTCGAGCGCAGGAACCCTTCCTTGTCGGCATCGAGGATGGCCACCAGCGCGCATTCCGGAATATCCAGCCCTTCGCGCAGCAGGTTGATGCCGATCAGCACGTCGAAGACGCCGAGACGCAGATCGCGGATGATCTCGATGCGCTCGAGGGTGTCGATGTCGGAATGCAGATAGCGCACCCGCACCCCCTGCTCATGCAGATATTCGGTCAGATCCTCGGCCATCCGCTTGGTCAGGGTGGTGACCAGGACCCTTTGCCCCTTGGCCGTCGCCGCCCGCGCCTCGGCCATCAGATCGTCGACCTGATGCTCCACCGGGCGGATAATGCAGACCGGGTCGATCAGCCCGGTGGGACGGATCACCTGCTCGGTGAAGACGCCGCCGGTGCGCGCCAGTTCCCACGGCCCGGGGGTCGCCGAAACGAATACCGTCGACCCGCGCATGACCTCCCATTCCTCGAATTTGAGCGGCCGGTTGTCGACGCAGGACGGCAGGCGGAAGCCGAATTCGGCCAGCACGCTCTTGCGGTTGAAGTCGCCCCTGAACATGCCCCCCAGTTGCGGCACCGTGACATGGCTTTCATCGACGAACACCAGGGCGTCGGCCGGCAGATATTCGAACAGGGTCGGCGGCGGCTCGCCGGGGGCGCGTCCGGTGAGGTAGCGGGAATAATTCTCGATGGATTTGCAATGGCCGGTGGCTTCCATCATTTCCAGGTCGAAGGTGGTGCGCTCCTGGATCCGCTGCGCCTCGAGCAGCTTGCCGTTGCTGACGAACCAGTCGATGCGCCGGCGCAGTTCCTCGCGGATGCCTTTGACCGCCGCCGTGACGGTCGGCCGCGGCGTCACGTAATGGCTGGACGGGAAGACGGTGATTTCCGCCAGACCGCAGGTCTTCTCGCCGGTCAGCGGGTCGAATTCGCTGATGCTTTCGATGTCGTCGCCGAACAGGCTGAGACGCCAGGCGCGATCTTCGTAATGCACGGGAAAGATCTCGATGGCGTCGCCGCGCACACGGAAGGTGCCGCGGGTGAAGGCCTGGTCGTTGCGGCTGTATTGCAGTTCCACCAATCCCTTGAGCAATTGCCGCTGGTCGATGGACTGCCCGGTCTGCAGCCGGATGATCATATGGGCGTAGCTCTCCACGGCGCCGATGCCGTAGATGCAGGACACCGAGGCGACCAGCACCACGTCACGCCGTTCCAGCAGCGAACGGGTGGCGGCATGGCGCATGCGGTCGATCTGTTCGTTGACCGCCGAATCCTTCTCGATATAGGTGTCGGTGCGCGGAACATAGGCTTCCGGCTGATAATAATCGTAATACGAGACGAAGTATTCCACCGCGGCGTCCGGAAAGAATGATTTCATCTCGGCATAGAGCTGCGCCGCCAGGGTTTTGTTGGGCGCCAGGATCAGCGCCGGGCGCCCGGTACGGGCGATGACATGGGCCATGGTGAAGGTCTTGCCCGAGCCGGTCACCCCCAGCAGCACCTGGTCCCGTTCGCCGGCCGCCAGCCCGGCGACCAGACTATCGATGGCTTGCGGCTGATCACCGGCCGGCGCAAAATCCGAGACCAGTTTGAAGCTGGCCGGAGGACCGGCGGCACGCTGCTGGAAAAAAGGAAGGGTGATTGGTGCGGTCATGGCCGGTAATGTAGGACGCCGGGCGACGCAACAAAAGTGGATTGCCGCGCTGCTTTTTCTTGTCTTCGCTTTGGCGGGCGGCGGGACGGCGGCGCAAGCGGCCGGGCAACTCGATTATTTCGAAGGAATGCTGCGCGTCAACGCCGCCGGTCGGAGCGACTGGGTGCCGGCCGGCCCCGGCCTGCCGCTGGTGGCCGGCGACGGGTTGCTGAGCGACCCCGGGGGGCGCGCGGCGATGTCCCTGGGCGGCATCCGCATCGCTATGGACGAGGCCACCGGGCTGCGCTTTGCCCGGCTCGATCCGGCGGGCGTTGATGTCAGCCTCGACCAGGGACGGATCATCGTGGTGGTGCATGTCCACCCCCCCGGCGGCATCCGTATCGACACCGCCGCCGGCCGCTTTGAGCTGCTGACCCCCGGCGTGTTCCGCGCCGCCGCCCTCGGGCCCGGCGGCTTCGCCTTCGCCGCCTTGCAAGGTCATGCGCGGCTGGTCGGCAACCGTGCCGCCATCGTCGTCAGCCCTGGCCAGGAAGCCATCATCAGCGCCGATCAGACGGCGCTCAGCATGGCCACCGCCGGCCTGACCCCGCTCGACAGCTGGAGCGGCGCCCTGGCGGCGGCGCCGCCGGCGCTCGTTGCCCCGCCCGTCTACGACGCGCAACCTTGGATCGCCGCCCCGGCGCCGGAATTCATCCCGGTGCCGGGACCGATCATCGTCTATCCGCCGCGTCGCCGCGACGAGCATCGCGACATGGCCCGGCACGAGCTGCGGGAACACGGGGAATGGCAGGGGCGCAGGGAATGGCGCGAGGGACGGGACCATCATGCGCCGCCGGCGCTCCCCGCGCCACAGATGGCCGTGCGGACGACGCCGGTGATCCCGCCGCACCCCGTTCCCGCCCCGATCAGGCCGTCAACGTCACCCCCAACGGCACCTCATGCGGTTGCGATGCCGCCGCCGCCACGGCCGGGAAAGGTGGGACCGCCGGGACCGCCGCGTTAAGCCGGAACGGGAGTGTTCAGCAGTCGATCAAATTCCTCCGGCGCCACCGGCCGACTGAACAGGTATCCCTGATAGGCGACACATCCCGCCTCGGCAAGGAAGGCTCGCTGAGCCTCGGTTTCAACCCCCTCGGCGATAACCATCATGCCCAAGGTCTGGCCCAGCGCGATGACAGTCTGGGCGATGGCCGCATCATTGGGGTCGGTGAGCACATCGGTGACGAAAGATCGGTCAATCTTCAACTGGCTCAGGGGAAGGCGCTTCAAATATGCCAAAGAGGAATAGCCGGTGCCAAAATCATCAAGGGAGAACTTCACCCCATGCGCCTTGAGGGCAATCATCTTGGCGATGGTCTCCTCGATATCGTCGGCCATCATGCTCTCGGTCAGTTCCAGTTTGAGGCTGCCCGGATCGGCGCCGCTGCGGTCAAGCACGGCGATCACCTGTTCAACAAAGTCAGGCTGGCGCATCTGCTGCATGCTGACATTCACGGCGATGCTCAATTCGGCGGTCTCAGGACGCTGGGACCAGGCCTTGATCTGTGCGCAGGCAGTCTCCAGGACCCATAGCCCCAGGGGCAGGATGACGCCGATCTCTTCCGCCAGAGGGATGAAATCGACCGGCGAAACCAAACCGCGCTGGGGGTGCCGCCAGCGGATCAGGGCTTCGGCGCCGATGATCCTATGTTTTTCAACCTGGGGCTGGTAAAGCAGGAAAAATTGACCATTCTTTAACCCCTGACGAAGGTCGTCTTCCAGCGCCGTCCGAGCCTGGACGGCGGCCTGCAGGGTCGGGTCGAAGAAACGGATCGTATTGCGCCCTCCCGACTTGGCCTGATACATCGCCAGATCCGCCTGTTTCATCAGGTCGGAGATACCTCCCGGCAAATCGCCGAACAGGGCGATGCCGATACTCGGGGTGCTGTGTAATTCGCGGTCACCAAATCGGTAAGGCCGGCCCAGCCTGGCGAGTATCTTTTCCCCCAGCGCCTTCGCCTCGATAGCGGCCTCTTCCGGTAATTTGCTCAGATTTTCCAGCAAGACGACAAATTCGTCCCCGCCCAGGCGGGCGAGGGAATCGGTCTCACGAACACAGGCTGCCAGGCGCTGGGAAACCTGTTGCAGCAGCATGTCGCCGATCTCATGGCCAAGCGTGTCGTTCAAGGTCTTGAAATGGTCAAGATCGATCAGCATAAGCGCTGCCCCATGCCCGCCCCGGGTATGGCTTGCCGCCGCCTGGAGCAGGCGGTCCTTGAGAAAACGCCGGTTCGGCAATTGGGTAAGGGGATCATAAAAGGCAAGATTTCTGATCTCGTCCTCAGCGGCTTTTCTTTCCGTGATGTCCGTATGACTGGCGACGTAGTGGGTAATCTCACCACCTAACGCCTTCACCGCCTTGATACTCAGCCATTTGGGATAAACTTCGCCATTCTTGCGCCGATCCAGGATTTCCCCCTGCCAGGAGCCGTACTCTCGAAGCGCCTTCCACATCTCTTCGTAAAAGGCGGCGTCATGATGTCCCGACTTCAGGAACCGGGGGGTCTGCCCCACCAGTTCCTCGGCCGAATACCCTGAGGAGTCTATAAATGCCTGATTGACCCGGAGGATCACCTCATTGGCATCGGTGATGACGATGCCTTCCTGCACATCGAAGGCCGTGGCGGCGATCCGCAGTTCCTCCTGGATCTTGTTGCGCTCGGTCACATCGCGCAAGGAACTGGCGATGAAGGAGCCCTGACCGGTCCTTATCTGGCTCAAGCTGATTTCGACATCGAGTTCGACACCGTCCTTGCGCAGGGCCTGGATGGTTCGCGCGGTCCCCATGCGCCGTGACGTCGGACTGGCACAAAACATGGCGCGCCGGTCCGGATGGCTGGAGCGGAACCGCTGCGGCACCAGGATTTCGATCGCCTGCCCGAGCAATTCATCGGCCCTATAGCCCAACAGGCTCTCCACCTGCCTGTTGGCCATAATGACTGTTCCCTGCGGATCGCTGATCAACAGGGCATCCGGCGAAGCCTCGAAGATCGAAGTCAAATGGGCCTCGCTGATCTGCAACCGCATTTCCGACAGGCGGCTGACGGCTTCGGACTTAGTCAGGCGCAAAATGAGACCCGTCACACAAATAACGACTATCAGGAAAAAAGCGTTCAGCAGGGCCAGATTGCGCTTTGTGCTGGCGATTCCGTCGTCGAGATCCTGCTCGGCGATGCCGATCACGATAACCACCGGGTAACCGGGAACTTTTTTGAAGAAAATGTCTCGCCGATAGCTGTCGAATGGGCTGGTATTGTTAAAAACACTGCCGACGGTTTCACTCTCTACATCAATGCCAAAGCGTTCCTTGAGATTTGGAACTATCCGATCATAGCTCTCCGCTGGTGCCGGCGGTTGGCGCGCAATCAGTTTCGGTTCAAGCGTCAGCATGGTGACAGAGCTGTGCGGGCCGAGACTTGTGCTGCGATAGAAGTTGGTCATGTAGTCCGGCAGCAGGGTCAGTACCACCAAACCATCGAACACGCCGTCCTTGAACAGCGGCCTGGCCATTCGGAACTGCTGCTTGCCGGTCATTCTGCCGCGGCGCGTCGCACCGATGAACAGTGAATCCCCCGGATGGTCGGCAAAATACCGGTAATGATCGAGGTCGGACATATTGCCGAAGGATTTGAGAGTGTCCTTGGGCGTTTCCGACTGAAAGACCACCCAACCGTCGCGATCGATAACATTGACGATGCCGGAAAAAACTTCGCTACGCTCCGCCTTGATTTCCTTTACGAAGGACTCCCACTTCTCGCCATGGTGATTTTCGGCTTGGAAAGCGCGCAGCGCCCGCAGATAGCCGTCGGCATAGTCGAACATGCGCATTGAATGCGCCTCGAAGGCCAGCAGCATCCTCTGCGCTTCCGCCCGGGCGGCGTCGCGACGTTCGGCGCGAAGGTTCTGATAGCTGAAATGGCAGCCAAGCGTGAACAGCAGCACCGACGACACGGCCAGCGCCAGGACGACCAGTCGGTGCCTGCTATAGGTTGGCGGTAGTTGCATCTTGCCGGCATCCCCCGAACATTTCTTATTCATAAAGAAAATTATAATTGCAAACAATATGTAACAAGGGATATCGAGCCCGGGGCACCCGCCATTGAGGTTGAATCAGGCCCCCGTAAATTGATACGATTGCTCCTGTGGTTTTTATCCACTGCCGCTTAAGATGGTTGGAAGTTCAGGATCCATACGACGAGAGCGAGTGATAATATTTAGAATTGCAGTGTCGGCCAAAGCCGACCAAGATAGACCGCTTGGCAATGAAGAATTATTAATATGCGTAGACATTCGCCAATATCTATATTTATAATTTTTCTATTGCAGATATTTTATGTTGCGCCAGCCCTTCCAGCCGAACCAGTCAGAATCGCCGTCTCTAAGACACCATTGTCGCTTCCCTTCTATGTGGCGGAGACCCAGGGTTATTTCGCTCTGGAGGGACTGACCGTCCAGCTTGATGAAACCGTTGGCGGCCACATGGCGTTTCAGAAGATGTTGACCGGCGCCAGCGACTTCGCCACGGCATCGGAAGCGGTGGTGATGTTCAACAGTTTCAAGCGTGCCGACTTTGCCATTGTCGCCACCTTTGTTTCCAGCAATGACGATGCGAAAATCGTTGTCGGACCCCAGGCCGGGATCACCCGTCCGCAACAGCTCGCCGGAAAACGTATCGGGACGGTGATCGGCGCCTCCAGCCAATACTATTTGGACACGTTGTTGCTGCAATACGGTATTGCGAAACACGGGACGCAAATACAGAACGTTCCTCCAGAGGAAATGGGCGACGCGCTGAAGAATGGATTGGTCGATGCTATTGCAATTTGGGAACCTTTTCCATTTCAGGTATTGACATCAGTCCCGGGCAGCAAGCTGCTATCGGAATCCAATGTCTATGTCACAACATTCAACCTCATCAGCCGAAAAGACTACATCTCGGGGCATGACGACCAATTGGTTAAGCTGTTGCATGCGTTGGAACGGGCACAACAGTTCATTGCAACATCGGCGCCGCAGGCGCAGGTCATATTGCTTAAGCGGCTCGGCCTTGACCAAACCTTCGTCGATTGGATTTGGCCAAGCAACAAGTATCGCCTGACGCTTAATCAGGCCCTGATCAAGACCCTGGAGGCGGAAGCTCGTTGGGCACGCCAGGAAGGCCAGGTCAAAGCCGAACAATCGCCGAACTACCTCGACTTCATTTATTCAGCTCCTCTGCGCAAAGTCCGTGCGGATGCGGTTGGCATCATGGAGTAGTCGGTGCGCATAAGAACATTGCTGCGGACCTCCGTCGCCTTCGGCATCCTGACCGCGGCTTTGCTGACCGTCGTCAGTTGGTTCAACGCCGAGGAACGCAGCCGCATCAACGACAGCCACGAGCACGCGCTGCTGGCGGCCCGGGAAGTCTCCGATCTACTTGGCCTGACCAGCGAATACATTCTGAATAACGAAGCCAGAGCCTTACGGCAGTGGCGGTCCCGGCACGCCATGCTGGTCACGCTGTTGGAGAAGGATGCCGCCATTGCAGTCCCGACCAGCGTGCTCAGCGAGGCAAAATCACTGGAGGACATCTTTCAGCGGCTTGTCGACACCGGCGCCGGCAGGTCGGATCTGCAAGATCGCCAAAGGGCCCTGCTGGTCGACCAGTTGCAAATCAAGAGTCAAATTCTCACGGACATGATCGACAACTGGAGTGCCGAAGCGACCAAAGCCTATCGGAAGGCTGAATACCGGTCCAGTCTGCTGGCTGTCGTCACCCCTGTTCTGGTGTTGATGATTCTGTTGCTGCTGGCGTTTCTCCTGTTCCGGCGCGTGCTTAACCCCATGGAGAGGCTCCACCAGGAGGTCATGGCGGCATCCGGCGGCAATTTAACCGGCTTTAGCGCGACATCAGCCAATGATGAATTGGGCGAATTATCACGGGCCTTCGATAAAATGGCGGTCAAAATGGTTTCCGAACTGCGGCAGGAAATTGCCGTGCGCGAAACCCTGGAACTCCATTTGAAGCGGACCAATGCCGACCTGGAGCAGTTTGCCTATGTCGCCTCCCATGACCTGCGTCAACCGCTGCGGATGGTCAACAATTACCTGCAAGTAATTGAAAAGCAGTTGGAGACACAACTCAGTGACGACCTCAAATCATATTTTAACTTCGCCGTCGATGGCGCCAGGCGCATGGACCGGCTGATCGTCGACCTCCTCGAATATTCCCGCACCGGCAGGTCCGCCGAAACCGAACCGGTTCAACTCGGCAAGGCTGTGGCCCAGGCTCTGCTCATTCTGACGGAGGCAATCCGCGAAGCCAAAGCCAAGGTGTCGGTGGCAGAGCAGTTGCCGATGGTGAGCGGAAATGAGACCGAGTTGGTCCGCCTGTTCCAGAATTTGATCGGTAACGCGATAAAATATCGCTCCCCCGACCAATCGCCGCGGATAGAGGTCGGATGGCGAAAACAGGCGGACGAATACCTTCTCTGGATCAAGGACAACGGCATGGGAATCCTGCCGGAACAACACGAAAAAGCGTTCATGATTTTCCAGAGGCTGGTTGCCAGGGACTCCCATGAAGGCTCCGGTATCGGCCTTGCCATCTGCAAGAAGATCGTCGAACACCATGGCGGCAGGATCTGGATCGACTCCGGGCCCGGCCCAGGCTGCACCTTCCTGATGACCTTTCCCGTGCCGCCGATGACGCAGGCTATCGCCTGACGACGTCATCCGGCGACGCCACGCGAATGCCGAACTGTCGGAAATGCTTTATATTGCGGGTGACGACGGTAAGGTCGTAGGCCTCGGCAATACCGGCGATGATCGCATCGGCCATGCCGGGATGATGGCCGGCGGCGATCGCTCGGGCCTCCGTCTTTCCGCAATAGCAGGCAGCAGAAACATCAAGGCCGAGGATCTTGTCGTCATAGGTGGCGAGGAGGCCGGAAAGCCAAACCCTCAAGGCTGCCGCTTTCGCAGTCGCACCCTTGGCGTCCAGCAAGGCTATGCCTTTTTCAATCTCGTGAACGGTGACGACGGATAAGAACACGCGACCTTCGCTGTCGGCGCGTTCCAACCAGTCGAGAAAGCTGTCCGAGGCATCCGCCCGGGAAGGCGACAGCATCGACACGACATTGGTGTCAAGGAGAACGCCACTCACAGGTCAACGTCACGTGACGGCGTGCTGTTCCGATCGAAGTCCCCGTCCGGGATCGTCCTGAGATAGGAAACGAGGCCGGGTCGCGTCTTTCCAAGCGCTTTTCGCGCAATATCCGCCGCAGCCACAGAGACCAGCGTGGCGACAGGTTTTCCGTGACGTGTAATCGTCACAAACTCGCCCCTGATGGCATCGTCCACCAGGCTCGAAAAACCTGCCTTGGCGGCCTTGAGGCTGACGGTGGACATCGGGTGGCTCCGGCAAAAAAAGTGATCACATGTGACTACAATATCGCTACCGGCGGATGGATGCAAGCGGCTTCACCGGCTTGAGAACCGCACTCAACCGGCGGCGCCTTTTCATGATTAAAATAAGGGTTTAAACTGGCCGCCGAGCAAAAAGGGGGTACCCATGAGCGAGGATGTCCAAACCACCATCTGGTGGCGGGTTCTGCTGCCGTTCGCCGTAACCTTCGCTTTGGCGGCCATGCCGGCGCCGCAGGGCCTGGCCCAGCATGCCTGGTATTTTTTCTCGCTGTTCTCGGGCGTCGTGGCGGCGCTGGTGGTCGAGCCGATCGCCGTCACCGCCGTCGGCGTCATCGCCATCACGCTGACCGCGGTGCTGTCCAAATGGGTCCTGTTCGGGCCCGAGGAACAGGCCAAGGAAGGCTTTAAACTGGCCGGCGAATCGGTCAAATGGGCATTTTCCGGCTTCGCCAATCCCACCGTCTGGCTGGTCGGCGGCGCCTTCATGTTCGCCCTGGGCTATGACAAGACCGGTTTGGGACGGCGCATCGCCCTGCATCTGGTGCGTCTGCTGGGCCGCAATTCCCTGCTGCTCGGTTACGCGGTGACCTTCGCCGACACCCTGCTGGCGCCGTTCACCCCATCCAACACGGCACGCAGCGCCGGCACCATGTTCCCGGTGGTGGTCAACCTGCCCGGCATCTACGGCTCCAAGCCCCATGATCCGTCGTCCAGGCTGATCGGCGGCTACATCATGTGGACCACCTTCGCCGCCAGCTGCATCACCAGCACCCTGTTCATGACCGCCTGCGCGCCGAATTTCCTGGCGCTGACCTTCATCCGCAAGATCGCCCATGTCGAAATCAGCTACGCCCAGTGGTTCTTCGGCGCCGCGCCCTTCGCCATCCCGCTGCTGCTGGCCCTGCCGTTGCTCGCCTATTGGATCTTTCCGCCGACCATCAAGGCCAGTCCCGAGGTGCCGGTCTGGGCGGCCGAGGAACTGCGCAAGATGGGCGGCATCTCACGCCGCGAAATCACCCTGGCGGTGCTGGTGATCGGGGCCATTTTCCTGTGGATCTTCGCCGACGAACTGATGGATGCGGCCATCGTCGCCTTCCTGGTGATCTCCCTGATGCTGGTGCTGAAGGTCATCACCTGGGACCAGATGGCCCGCAACCATGCCGCCTGGACCACCCTGGTGCTGCTGGCCACCCTGGTGGCCATGGCCGACGGCCTCGGGCGCACCGGTTTCATCAAATGGTTCGCGGCGATGGTCGGCAGCCATGTCGCCGGTTTCCCGCCGGTCACCATGGTGGCGATCCTGGTGGCGGTCTATTTCTTCTCGCATTATTTCTTTTCCAGCCTGACCGCCCATACCACCGCCCTGCTGCCGATCATGCTGTCGGTCGGCATCGCCATTCCCGGCATCCCGCCGGAAAAACTGGCGCTGCTGCTGGCTCTGACCACCGGCATCATGGGGGTGGTGTCGCCCTATGCCACCGGCGCGGCGCTTCCCTATTACAACAGCGGCTTCCTGACCTCGGCCCAGTTCTGGCGCAACAATGTCATTTTCGGTGTCATCTTCCTGGCCGCCGAACTGGTCATCGGACTGCCGGTGTTGATGATGGGCTGAACCGCGAGTGCGACAACAAATTGACGGGGAGGCGACGTCGGCTTAGCTTGCGTTTTTTTCAGGCCGCAAGACATGTCGTCGTCCCTTCGCGAACTCGCCCTTATTTCGTCCGCCTGGCCGTTCCAGGAAGCCCGCGCGCTGGCCGACCAGCGCCTCGGCGGCACCCTGCCGGCCAAAGGTTATGTGCTGTTCGAAACCGGCTATGGACCGTCGGGGCTCCCGCATATCGGCACCTTCGGCGAGGTGGCGCGCACCACCATGGTGCGGCGCGCCTTCGAACTGCTGGCGCCCGGCGTGCCGACCCGCCTGTTCGCCTTTTCCGACGACCGTGACGGCCTGAGGAAAGTTCCCGACAACATCCCCAACAAGGAGCTGGTGGCCCCCCATCTCGGCAAGCCGCTGACCGGCATTCCCGACCCCTTCGGCACCCATGACAGCTTCGGCCACCACAACAATGCCCGGCTCAGGGGCTTCCTCGACTCCTTCGGCTTCGAATACGAGTTCCAGAGCGCCACCGACTGGTATCTGTCGGGCCGCTTCGACGAGGGCTGCCGGCAGGTGCTGCGGCATTACGACGCCATCATGGAGGTGATGCTGCCGACCCTGGGCGAGGAACGCCAGCAGACCTACAGCCCGTTCCTGCCGGTCTGCCGCAAGACCGGCCGGGTGCTGCAGGTGCCGGTGGTCGAACGCAATGTCGATGCCGGCACCATCGTCTACCAGGATGACGACGGCAGCCTGGTGGAAACCCCGGTCACCGGCGGCGCGGTCAAGCTGCAGTGGAAGGCCGACTGGGCGATGCGCTGGTACGTGCTGGGCGTCGACTACGAGATGTCGGGCAAGGACCTGATCCCCAGCTACCAGCTGGCCAGCCGCATCTGCCGCATCCTCGGCGCCGAACCGCCCATCAACCTGTCCTATGAGCTGTTTCTCGACGAAAACGGCCAGAAGATCTCCAAATCCAAGGGCAATGGCCTGGCGGTCGAGGACTGGCTGCGCTATGCGCCGCCGGAAAGCCTGGCCCTGTTCATGTTCCAGAAGCCGAAAGCCGCCAAGCGTCTGTATTTCGACGTGATCCCGCGCACCGTCGACGACTATCTGACCTTTCTTGAGAAATACCCCGCCGAAGACGAGGCCAAGCGCCTGGTCAACCCGGTCTGGCATATTCATCAGGGGCATCCGCCGGCGCCGGAAACCGGACTGACCTATACCATCCTGCTCAACCTGGCGTCGGTCTGCCATGCCGAGGACCGCTCCGTCCTGTGGCATTTCATCAGCAGATATGTCCCCGGCGCCACCCCTGAAACGGCGCCGCTGCTCGACCGCCTGGTCGATTACGCGGTCGCCTATTACCGCGACTTCGTCAAGCCGGCCAAGCGCTACCGCCTGCCGACGGCGGCCGAGGCCGACGCCCTGGCCGAACTCGACGAGGGGCTGGGGGCGCTGCCGCCGGGTTCGCCGGCGGAAGACATCCAGACCATAATCTACGATATCGGCAAGCGTCACCCGGTGTTCGGCGAATTGCGCGCCTGGTTCCTGGCGCTCTACGAAATCCTGCTGGGCCAGGATCAGGGGCCGCGCATGGGCTCGTTCATCGCGCTCTACGGCATCGATGAAACCCGCGCCCTGATCCGCCGTGCCATCGCCGGAGAGGATCTGGCATGACGGTCAAAGGCGCCTCCGGCGTCGTCCTGCCCGGCCACCGCCTCGAGCTTGGCGCCGAGGCGCCGCTGCAGCTCGATTGCGGCCTGGCCATGGCGCCGGTGACCGTCGCCTATCAGACCTACGGCCGGCTCAATGCCGACAAGTCCAACGCCATCCTGATCTGCCACGCCCTGACCGGCGACCAGTTCGTCGCCGAGCCGCATCCGCTGACCGGCAAGCCCGGCTGGTGGGCGGAAATGGTCGGACCGGGCCGGGTGCTCGACACCGATCGCTATTTCCTGATCTGCGCCAATGTGCTGGGCGGCTGCATGGGAACCACCGGCCCGGCCGACATCAACCCGGCCACCGGCAAACCGTGGTGCCTTAACTTCCCGGTGATCACCATCGGTGACATGGTCCGCGCCCAACTGCGCCTGGTCGACCATCTGGGGATCGACCGGCTGTTCTGCGTGATCGGCGGCTCGATGGGCGGCATGCAGGTGCTGGAATGGGCCGCCCGCTATCCCGACCGGGTCTTCGCCGCCGTGCCGATCGCCTGTTCCGCCCGTCACTCGGCGCAGAACATCGCCTTCGCCGAAGTCGGCCGCCAGGCCATCATCGCCGATCCCGACTGGTGCGGCGGCGATTACCCGCTGTCCGGCAAGAACCCGCATCGCGGCCTGGCGGTGGCGCGCATGGCGGCGCATATCACCTATCTGTCGGAAACCGCCCTGCACCGCAAATTCGGCCGCACCCTGCAAAGCGGCGCGCTGACCTACGGCTTCGACGCCGACTTCCAGGTGGAAAGCTATCTGCGGCATCAGGGCAGCACGTTCGTCGAGCGGTTCGACGCCAACAGTTATCTTTATATCACCCGGGCCATGGATTATTTCGACCTGGCGGCCGATCACGGCGGCATCCTCGCCAATGCCTTCACCGGCACCCGGACCCGCTTCTGCGTCATCTCGTTCACCAGCGACTGGTTGTTTCCAACCCGCGAAAGCCGCGCCATCGTCCATGCCCTCAACGCCGTGGCAGCCAATGTCAGTTTCGTCGAGGTGGAGTCCGACAAGGGGCACGACGCCTTCCTGCTGGACGAACCCGAATTTCATGCCACCCTGTCGGGCTTCCTCGACGGCGCCGGCGAACATCGTGGCCTGCCGCGATGACGGCGACGATCCGCGTCGACCTGCAACTGATCGCCGACATGGTGGAACCCGGCTCTCGG
>Ga0007882_10000206_pt1 | contig 34839 bp, 18 predicted proteins | sample CryBogCBH12Aug01_FD_71195 | JGI IMG/M metagenome (GOLD analysis project Ga0007882, IMG submission 71195) | Freshwater microbial communities from Crystal Bog, Wisconsin, USA - CBH12Aug09.1 | ecosystem: Environmental > Aquatic > Freshwater > Lake | place: Crystal Bog, Wisconsin, USA | collected... | reverse complement strand
CCGATCTCGCCGTCACGCACCTCGCCAAAAGCCAGCCCGCCGCCAAATGTTCAACCGGCGAACAAAAGGCGCTGCTGCTTGGCATCGTCCTTGCGCACGCTGATCTGGTGGCGGAGCGGGTGCAACGACGCCCGATCTTGCTGCTCGATGAGGTGGCAGCACATCTCGATCCCGCGCGCCGTGCTGCGCTGTTCGAGCGGCTTGCGGCAGGAGGCGGGCAAGTCTGGATGACGGGCACCGAAACTGGCCTGTTCAGCAGCCTTGGCACTGGCGCGACCTGGATCAAAGTGAGTGACGGGAAAGTGCAACAAAACTGACTTTTGCTTGGCAAATCCGCACTCTTTCCCTATAGACTCCCAATGACAGAAGACAGCCAAGAATCCCCCAATCAGAACAGCTATGGTGCCGACTCAATCAAGGTCTTGAAGGGCCTAGATGCCGTCCGCAAACGCCCCGGAATGTACATCGGTGACACCGATGATGGCTCAGGCCTGCATCATATGGTGTTCGAAGTTTCCGACAATGCGATTGACGAAGCGCTCGCGGGCCATTGTGACCGGATCGAGATCACGCTCAACGCCGATGGGTCGGTGACCGTCGAGGACAATGGCCGCGGTATCCCGACCGGCATCCACACCGAGGAAGGCGTTTCCGCCGCCGAGGTGATCATGACCCAGCTGCACGCGGGCGGCAAATTCGAGAATACCAGCGACGACAACGCCTATAAGGTTTCGGGCGGGCTGCATGGCGTGGGCGTCAGCGTGGTCAATGCGCTGTCGGAATCGCTGGAGCTGACCATCTGGCGCGACGGCAAGGAGCACTGGATGCGCTTTGCCCATGGCGATGCCGTGGCGCCGCTGAAAGTGGTGGGCGATGCGCCGTCTGATGGCAAGGGGGGCGTGAAAAAGGGCACCCGCGTCACCTTCACCGCCAGCACCGACACCTTCAAGAACGTGCTGGAATTCGATTTCGAGAAGCTGGAGCATCGCTATCGCGAGCTGGCTTTCCTCAATTCGGGCGTCCGCATCCTGCTGCGCGACAAGCGCCACGAGGAGGTGAAAGAGCACGATCTCTATTATGAGGGCGGCATTGGCGCTTTCGTTGGCTACCTTGATCGCAACAAGGTGCCGCTGCTGCCCGATCCCATCGCCATCGGATCGGAGCGCGACGGCATCCGCATCGATGTCGCGCTGGAATGGAACGACAGCTATTATGAAAATGTGCTGTGTTTCACCAACAACATCCCGCAACGCGATGGCGGCACGCATTTGGCTGCCTTCCGCGCGGCGCTGACCCGCACGCTGAATAATTACGCCGAGAAATCGGGGATGCTGAAGAAGGAAAAGGTCAGCCTCACCGGCGAGGATATGCGCGAGGGGCTGACCGCCATCGTCTCGGTGAAGCTGCCCGATCCCAAGTTCTCCTCGCAGACCAAGGACAAGCTGGTCTCCAGCGAGGTGCGCCAGCCGCTGGAAAGCCTGATGGCCGACCGTATGAGCGACTGGCTGGAGGAAAACCCCGCCCACGCCAAGCAGGTGGTGGGTAAGATCATCGACGCCGCCGCCGCCCGCGAGGCCGCCAAGCGCGCCCGCGAGCTGACCCGCCGCAAGGGCGCGATGGATATCGCCAGCCTGCCAGGCAAGCTGGCCGATTGTCAGGAGCGCGACCCCGCCAAGTGCGAGCTGTTCCTCGTCGAGGGTGATTCGGCCGGTGGCAGCGCCAAGCAGGGCCGCGACCGCAAGACGCAGGCGATTTTGCCGCTGAAGGGCAAGATCCTCAATGTGGAGCGCGCGCGCTTCGATAGGATCATCTCCTCGAAGGAGGTCGGCACGCTAATTCAGGCGATGGGCACCGGCCTGCGCGACGAGTTCAACCTCGCCAAGCTGCGCTATCACAAGATCGTGATCATGACCGACGCCGACGTGGACGGCGCGCATATCCGCACCTTGTTGCTCACCTTCTTCCACCGCCAGATGCCCGAGATCATCCGCGCCGGGCATTTGTTCATCGCCCAGCCGCCGCTGTTCAAGGTGGCGAAGGGGCGCAGCGAGGTTTACCTGAAAGACGCCGCCGCGCTCGATCGCTATCTGGTGGAGGCTGGCCTTGCCGGGCGGGTGCTGGAGACTCCGGGCGGGGCCCGCGCCGGGCGCGAGCTGGAAGAGCTGGTGGAACACGCCATGCGGATGCGGAGCCTGATGGGCTTCGTTACCCGCCGCTACGACCCCGCCGTGATCGAATCGCTGGCGCTGGCGGGGGTGCTCGCGCCCGAACTGTCGCGCGCCGAGCGCCAGACAGCGCTGACCCGCGCCGCCGTGTGGCTGGGCAGCGGCGACCGCGAGGCGAAATGGGCGGCCGAGCTGCTCGACGATGGCTCGATCTCGGTCAGCCGCATCTGGCGCGGGGTGACCGATGTGTTCCCTATCGAAGCCGCCTTCCTCACCAGCGCCGAGGCGCGCAAGCTCGCCCGCCTCTCCGCCGAGACCGCCGCCGTCTATGCCTCGCCCGCAAGGCTGGTGAAGGTCGCCAGCGCCGCCGAAGAACCCGAGCCGGAGCCCGCGGGCGACGAGGCCGATGAAGCGGAAGCCGCCCCCGTGCGCGCCCCAATGCATTCGGTGGCGGGCGATGGGGCGATCACCCGCCCCAGCCAGCTGCTCGACACCGTGCTCGCCGCCGGGCGCAAGGGGCTCTCGATCGCGCGCTACAAGGGCCTTGGCGAAATGAACGCCGAGCAGCTGTGGGAAACCACCCTCGATCCCGACAACCGCGCGCTGCTGCAGGTGAAAGTGGAAGACGCCGACGTCACCGACGAAATCTTCACCCGCCTGATGGGCGATGTGGTGGAACCACGCCGCGAGTTTATTCAGGAAAACGCGCTGAATGTGGCTAATCTGGACGTTTGAGGTTTGGCGGGGTTTTTAAAGGGTGGTTTTAAGGGGTAGGTGCGAGGGGGTTACCCCCTCGCGCTCCCGGGACTGTCGGCGTGGCGTATCGGTTCGGCCTTGGCGCAAGGTCGTCGCGCCGCAGGCAGTTATAGCCGCTTCGCGGCAGGGCGCGACGCCGAGATGGAGCGCCAAGGCTGACAGGTTTGGGAGCGCGAGGGTCTAAGACCCTCGCATCTTCCCCCTTCCCCCTACTCCACCAAAAACCCGGCCCCCTCGGGCCAATCCCCGCCAACCAGCCCCATCACCTTGAACAGCGTGCCCATTTGCGCTGGCTGCGTCAGCCGATCCAGCGCGCTGGCCACGGCCCCGGCGTGATCGGGCGAGGCCGCAGCGAGGGCGGCGGCGCGCTCGGCGAGGCCCATCGTCAGCAGCCATGGCCCCTGCTCTTGCGTGCCGAGATGCCTTGCGCCGTTCGCGGTGGCGACCTCGGCAGCGGTGGCGAAATCGACGAGGGCGGTGAGGTCGGCCTCGCCCGGCGCGGCGAAGGGGTTGTGGTGCTGGTGGGCGCGGAGGGCCTGCAGGGTGGAGCCGGTTTGGGGCGCGGCATAGCCATAATCGATGACCAGCGCCGCGCCGCCCTGGATGGCGAGGCGGCGGCCGATTTCGGCCATTTGCGCGGCGGCGGCGGGGCAGGATTCGAGGATGGTGCCCGCTTCGGATTCGCGGAAGGCTTCGGGCACGGCGGCGTCCATCGGCTGCTCGCCGGCGACGGGGGTGAAGTGGTCGTCTACCACCCCCACCAGCCGCTCGCGCCAGCCGCGCGGGGTTTTCACCAGCTGGCGGATGGGCAAGGCGTCGAGGAACTCGTTGGCCACCAGCAGCATGGGGGCGTTGGTGGGGAGGGTGGAGAGGTCGTCGTGGAAGATCGCGCCCGGCACAACCGCGCGCTGGGCATCGCGCAGCAGGGCGGAGGTTTCGATGAAATGCACCTGCGGGGCGAGGCCAAAGCGCGAAGCCACGCGCAGCGCATCGCGCGCCAGCGTGCCGCGACCGGGGCCAAGCTCGGCATAGAGCACGGGGGTGGGGCTGCCCGCGCGCAGCCAGATATCGGCGAGCCACACGCCGATCATCTCGCCAAACATCTGGCTGATTTCGGGCGCGGTGATGAAATCGCCCGCTTGACCCAAGGGATCGCGGCTGGCGTAGTAGCGGGCGTTGGCCTCGGCCATGTAGTGCGCGAGGCTGATCGGGCCAAGATTGGCGATCAGGCGGCGGAAGCTATCCGACAGGGACAAGGGGGCGGCCAGCGTGCTGGTATCGGCAGGGGCGGTGCTCATGCTTCTCCCGCAGGCAAAGCCTGACCAGATGACTGATCGAATGGAGCCCGCAGCAGCGCGCGCACCACCAGCGCGAGGCCGATCAGGATCATCGGGATGGTGAGCCACTGGCCCATCGACAGGCCGGTGCGCGCGGCGAAGTCCTGCAGCTGCACATCGGGCTCGCGGAAGAACTCGACGGTGAAGCGCGCCAGCCCATAGCCGAGCAGGAAGACCCCGCCGAGCAGGCCGGGGCGCAGCCGCGCGCGGGTTTTCCAGAATAGGGTGAGCAGCACCGCGCCCAGCACCAAGCCTTCAAGCCCCGCTTCATAGAGCTGGCTCGGGTGGCGCGGCAGCGCGCCGCCATCGGGGAAGACCATCGCCCAGGGCACGGTGCTGTCGGTCACGCGGCCCCATAGCTCGCCATTGATGAAATTGGCGATGCGCCCGAAAAACAGGCCGAGGGGCACGCAGGGCACGAGATAATCGCCCACCCGCAGGAAGCTGAGCCCCCCGCGCCACGCGACATAGGCCAGCGCGAGGATCACCCCGATCATGCCGCCGTGAAAGCTCATGCCGCCCTGCCACAGCTTCAGCAGATCGGCGGGGTGGGCGAGCAGCTGCGGGCCATAGAAGAACGCATAGCCCAGCCGCCCGCCGACGATGATGCCGATGGTGCACCAGAAAAACAGATCCTCGGCATGGCGCTGGGCCATGGGTGCGCCGGGCGGCTTCAGCTCGCGCGTGAGATGCAGATAGCCGAGCACGATGCCCGCGAGATAGGCCAGCGAGTAATAGCGCAGCGTGAAAAAGCCGAGATCGATCCCGCGCTTCAGGCCGAGATCGGCCCAGTAGATCGGCGCATGGGCGGCGGCACCAGCAACAGAGGGAGCCAATAGTGACAGCACGGGGGCAAACTCCTAGGACTGGGGCGCGACGCGCCTTTTGGCATAGTGCAATGACGGATGTAAGGCACCTCGTGGTTTCACAGCGCGAACAGATGGGCGAGATGGCGGCACAAGCTGCGGCGCTGCTTGGTGAATGTGCGGCGGTGATGGCGGCGTTGACCGCGCCCGGCGCGCCCTTCGAGACGGCCACGGCGGAGCGTTTTGGCCGCGCGTTGCCCATTTTCAAACACGCGCCCGAGAGCCTGCCCGCGCTCTTCGCGCATTTTTGCGCCGAGCACGCCGGGGCGGAGTTTCTGGTGGATGGCGCGCTGCGGCTGAGTTTCGCGCAAGTCTATGCGGCGGCGCGGCGGCTGGCGCTGGTGCTGGTGGCGCGCCATGGCGTGGCGCGGGGCGATCGGGTGGGGGTTGCCGCCAGCAACTCGCCCGCCTTTGTGGTCGCCTTGATGGCGGTGATGATGGCGGGGGGCTGCGCCACGCTGCTCAACGCCAAGTGGACCGCGCCCGAGCTGGCCGGGGCCGTGGCGCTGGCGGGCTGCTCGCTGGTGCTGGCCGACGAGAAGCGCGCCGGGCGGCTGGCGGAGAGCGGGGCGCGGGTGCTGGTCTTCGCGCACACCCATCCCGACACGGCCTTTGCCGCATGGGGCGCGGCGGCAGAGGATACGCCTCTGCCCGAGATGGCGGGAGGTGATCTCGCCACTTTGCTGTTTACCTCGGGCTCTTCGGGGCAGCCGCGCGGGGTGATGTCGGATCATCGCGGGGTGGTTCAGGCGGTGATGAACTTTCTCGCGCAGGCGGCGATGGTGTTGGCCATCGCGCAGCGGCGGGGGCAGGTGGTGCCAAAGCAGCAGGTGGCGCTGGTGTGTGTGCCGCTGTTTCATGTGACCGGGCTGGTGCCGCTGTTGCTGCAAAGCCTGCCGATGGGGCGCAAGCTGGTGTTTCTGCCCCGCTGGGACGCGCGCGCGGCGATGGCCATGATCGAGGCCGAGCGGGTGAGCTATTTCCTCGGTGTGCCGCTGATGAGCCACGAGATCGCCACCCATCCCGAGCGCGCGGCTTTCGATCTTTCCTCCTGCGGCTATTTTTCCGCCGGCGGCGCGGCGCGGCCCGAGGCCCAGGTGGGCGCAATCCGCCGCGCCCTGCCCCATGCCTTCGCGCTCAATTTCTATGGCCTGACCGAGGCCAATGGCCTGGGCGCGGGCAATCTCAACGAGGCCTGCCTCGCCCGGCCCGAGAGCGTGGGCAGGGCCAGCGCGCCGCTGGTGGAGCTGGCGATCCTGGGGCCCGATGGCGCGGCGCTGCCCGCAGGGCAGGAGGGCGAGATAGGTATCCGCTCGATCGGCACCATGCGGGGCTATTGGGGCGAGGCGGAGGCGACCAGCGCCGCCTTCACACCCGAGGGTTTTCTCCGCACCGGCGATATCGGCGTGATCGATGCGGCGGGCTATTGCACCATCACCGGGCGGGCCAAGGACATCGTGGTGCGCGGCGGCGAGAATGTTTCTTGTCTCGAGGTGGAGTTGGCGCTGCTGGCCCATCCCGGCGTGGCCGAGGCGGCGGTGTTCGCGCTGGCGGATGCGCGGATGGGCGAGGTGCCGCTGGCTTTGTGGCGCGCGCGCGATGGCGTGGTGCCCCCCGAGGAGGCCGAATTGCGCGCCTTCCTTGCCGCAAGGCTCGCCCCCTTCAAGATCCCCGCCCGCTTTATCCGCGCCGAGCAGGAGCTGCCCCGCCTCGCCTCGCACAAGCTGGATCGGCACACGCTGAGGTTGTGCTATGCGGGGGATGGGCAAAGCGATATGCAGCAGCGCTGACCCGCCGGAGACCGCCCACCCATGACCCCGATCCGCATCCCCAACCAGCGCGCCGTGATCGATCGTCGCGCGCTGAGCGAGGCTATCGCGCAGGCCGCGAGCCAGGGCGGTGGTGGCAAGCTGCGGTTGCAGGTGGTGGAACTGCTGCGCGAGGCGCTGGAAAATGGCCGCGCGGAAATCGGCCGCCGCCTGCTGGCCCGCCCCACCGCCGGGCATGAATCCGCCTCGGCCCAAGCCTTTCTGGTCGATCAGCTGCTGCGCCTGATTTACGATCACGTCACCGCCAATGTCTATCCTTCCAACAACCGCTCCACCGGCGAGCGGCTGACGATCATCGCTGTCGGCGGCTATGGCCGGGGCGAGATGGCGCCGCATTCGGATGTGGATGTGGCCTTCATCACCCCGGTCAAGCAAACCCCGTGGTGCGAGCAGGTGATCGAGGCCATGCTCTATATCCTGTGGGATCTGGGGCTGAAGATCGGCCATTCCAGCCGCAGCCTCGACGAGATGGTCCATATGGCCCGCTCGGACAACACCATCCGCACCGCCATGCTGGAAAGCCGCTATGTGTGGGGCGACCAGAAGCTCTACGACGAGGCCATGCGCCGCTTCTGGGCCGAGGTGGTGGCCGGAACCGAGCGCGCCTATGTTTCCGAAAAGCTCGCCGAGCGGAGCGAGCGCCACCGGCGGCTGGGCGATACCCGCTATGTGGTGGAACCCAATGTCAAAGAGGGCAAGGGGGGCCTGCGCGATCTGCACACGCTCTACTGGATCGGCAAATATATCCACAAGGTGCACAATGCCGCCGAGCTGGTCGATGTCGGCCTGCTGACAGCGGAGGAATACCGCGCCTTTCGCAAGGCCGAGACCTTCTTCTGGGCGGTGCGCTGCCATCTGCACACCATCACCCGCCGCGCCGAAGACCGGCTGACCTTCGATCTGCAGCGGGCGGTGGCCACCCGCATGAACTTCTCCGACCGGCCGGGCAAAAGCGCGGTGGAGCGCTTCATGCAGTATTTCTTCCTGCAGGCGAAACAGGTGGGCAGCCTCACCGGTGTGTTCCTCGCCCAGCTGGAAGAGCAGAACGCCAAGAAGGCGCGGCGCGGCCCCTTTGCCCGGCTGCGGGCGCGGGCGAAAAACCTGCAGGGCTATCGCGTGGCCTCGGGGCATATCGCCGCCCCGGCGGACGACTGGTTTGCAGAGGCCCCGATCCGCCTGCTCGAAATCTTCGTGCTGGCCGATACGCATAGCCTGACCATCCATCCCGAGACGATGCGCCTGATCTCGCGCGATGCGCGGCTGATCACCGCCAGCCTGCGCCGCGATCCCAAGGCCAATGCGCTGTTTCTGGAGCTGCTGACCAGCCGCCACGATCCTGAAACCACCCTGCGCTGGCTGAACGAGGCCGGGGTGTTTGGGCGCTTCGTCCCCGATTTTGGCCGGGTGAACGCGCAGATGCAGTTCGATATGTATCACCACTATACCGTGGACGAGCATACCATCCGCGCCATTGGCCTGCTCTCGCGCATTGAAAAGGGCGAGTTAGCGCAGGATCATCCGCTGGCCAGCCTGCTGATTGGCAAGGTCCATTCGCGCCGGGCGACCTATTGCGCGGTGCTGCTGCACGATATCGCCAAGGGGCGCGGCGGCAATCATTGCGTGCTGGGCGCCGAGATCGCGCTCAAGCTGTGCCCCCGCCTCGGGCTCGACCCGGATGAGACCGCGCTGGTGAGCTGGCTGGTGCTGCAGCATCTGATCATGAGCGACACCGCCTTCAAGCGCGATCTGGCCGACTGGAAAACCATCAGCGATTTCGTCGCCTCGGTGGAATCGCTGGAACGGCTGCGCCAGCTGACCCTGCTGACCATCGTCGATATCCGCGCGGTGGGGCCCGGCGTGTGGAACGGCTGGAAGCGCCAGCTCCTCGCCGAGCTCTACAACGCCACCGAGGAGCGCCTGCGCCTTGGCCATGTGGAGCACGGCCGCACCCACCGCGTGGCCGCCCGCAAGGAAGCCGTGGCCGAGCGGCTGGGTGCGCGCTCGGGCCTCGTCGCGCAATACGACAAGCTGTTTGGCGACGCCTACTGGATCGCCGAGCCCGAGAACGTCATCGCGCTCAATCTCGTCCAGCTGGCCGCGAGCGAGGGTGCGCCCCTCACCATCACCACCGAATATGACGCCGCCCGCGCCGCCACGCTGGTGATGGTGATCGCCGCCGATCACCCGGGCCTGTTTTACCGCATCGCCGGCGGCATCAGCCTCGCCGGTGGCAACATCATCGACGCCCACATCCACACCACCCGTGATGGCACGGCGGTGGATAATTTCCTGGTGCAGGATCCGCTGGGTCGCCCCTTCTCGGAAGCCGCGCAGCTGGAGCGCCTGAAGACCGCCATCGCCGATGCGCTGGCCAACCGGGTGAAGCTGATGCCGCAGCTGGCCGCGCGCCCCCTCGCCCGCCCGCGCGCCGAGGCCTTCGAGGTGCGGGTGCGGGTGGAGTTCGACAATGGCGCTTCCAACCGCTTCACCGTGGTGGAAATCGCCGCGCGCGACCGCCCCGCACTGCTAAACCGGCTGGCCCGCGCCATGTTTGAATCGCGCCTCGTGGTGCATTCCGCCCACATCGCCACCTATGGCGAGCGGGCGGTGGACACGTTTTACGTCACCGACCTGTTTGGCGAGAAGCTGGCCGGGGATAGCCGCCTGCGCGAAGTAGAAGCGCATCTGCTGGCCGCCGCGAGCGAGGAATCCGAGGCGGTGCCCGCCTAGGAGGGCAGCTTAGGGGGGCGCCTAAACTCCCGCAACGCTCAGCCAGCCGCCGCCGCGCGCAGCCGGGAGAGCGCCGCCTCGCGCCCGATCAGCGGCAGGAGGGTGGCCATCTCGGGGCCATGTTCCAGCCCGGTGAGCGCGAGGCGCAAGGGCTGGAACAGCGCCTTGCCCTTGCGACCGCTGGCCTCTTTCAGCGCGGCGGTGAGCGCCTGCCAGATGCCTTCGCCCCATGGCAGATCGGCCAACGCATCGGCGGCGGCGGCGAGATAGGCGCGATCCTCCGCCTCCAGCGCGGGCGGGTCTATCGGGCCGGTGACGATGCCCCACCATTCGCCCGCCTGCGCCAGCGTGGCGAGGTTTGGCCGGATCACCGCCCACGCCGCCGCGCCCATCCCCTGAGGCAGCTGCGCGGCGACCCGCTCGAACGGCAGATGGTGCAGGATCGCGGCGTTGATCCGCGCGAGTTCGGCATCATCGAAGCGCGCCGGGGCGCGGCCAAAGCGCGCGAGATCGAAAGCCTGCGCCAGCTGATCGACGCTGAGCGCCGGATCGACCGGATCGGAAGTGCCCAGCCGCGCCAGCAGCGCGATCAGCGCCTCGGGTTCGATCCCCGCCTCGCGCAATTCGGCCATGCCCAGTGAGCCGAGCCGCTTGGAAAGCTTGCCCTCCGCGCCCACCAGCAGCGCCTCATGCGCGAAGGCCGGGGGCGTGGTGCCCAGCGCCGCAAACATCTGCACCTGCACGGCGGTGTTGGTGACATGATCCTCGCCACGGAGCACCTGCGTGATACCCATGGCGATGTCGTCGATCACGCTGGGCAGCATATAGAGCCACGAGCCATCGGCGCGGCGCACCACCGGATCGGACATCTGACCAGCCGCGAAATGCTGCGGGCCACGGATGCCATCGTCCCAGGTGATCGGCGTGTCGTGATCAAGCTTGAAGCGCCAGTGCGGGGCCTCTCCGGCGGCGGCCTTCGCGGCGTGATCCGCCTCGGATAGCGCGAGGGCAGCGCGGTCGTAGATCGGCGGCAGGCCCCGGCCCAGCGCCACCTTGCGCTTGAGATCCAGCTCCTGCGCGGTTTCATAGGCGCGATAAACCCGGCCCTCGGCCACCAGCCGGGCAAACTCGCGTTCATACAAATCGAAGCGGGCGGACTGCCGCTCCTCGCCATCGGGATGCAGGCCAAGCCAAGCCAGATCGGCACGGATCGCGGTTACATAGCTCTCCTCGCTGCGCGCGGCGTCGGTGTCGTCGATCCGCAGCAGGAATTGGCCGCCATCCCGCTTCGCCAGCAGCCAATTGTGCAGCGCGGTGCGGATATTGCCAATGTGGAGCAGCCCGGTGGGGCTAGGGGCGAAGCGGGTGATGGTGGTCATGGGGGGGAGCTATAGGAAGGAAAGGGGTAGAATGCGAGGGGGTTACCCCCTCGCGCTCCCATGACTGTCGACCTTGGCGCATCACCTGCGATGGTGCGGTCTGCCGCGAAGCGGCTTTAAAAGCCTGCGGCGCTGCGACCTAGCGCCAAGGCCGAACCGATGCGCGACGATGACAGGAATGGGAGCGCGAGGGGATAATCCCCTCGCATCTATCCCTTTCCCGCTAAGCCCAAAAATCAAGCCGTCCGAAACGCCTGCGTAATCGGATACCGGCGATCGCGCCCGAAGTTGCGGCTGCCCAGTTTCACGCCCGGAGGGGCCTGCCGCCGCTTGTATTCGGCGAGGTGCAGCAGGCGCTCGATGCGGGCCACGGTGGCGCGGTCGAAGCCCTCGGTGACCAGCTGGTCGACGCTCTTTTCATGCTCCACCAGCGCCAGCAGGATCGGATCGAGCACCTCGTAGGGGGGCAGCGAATCGGAATCCTTCTGGTTGTCGCGCAGCTCGGCGGTGGGGGGCTTGGTGATGATATTGGTCGGGATCACCTCGCCCTTGGGCCCCATGCCGATGCGGCAGCGGTGCTGGTTGCGCCACGCCGCGATGGCGAAGACCGTCTGCTTGTAGGCGTCCTTCAGCGGATTATAGCCGCCCGCCATATCGCCATAGATGGTGGCATAGCCCACGCTCATTTCGCTCTTGTTGCCGGTGGTGACCAGCATCGGGCCGAACTTGTTCGACAGCGCCATCAGCGTGACGCCACGGATGCGCGACTGGATATTCTCTTCGGTGAGATCGGCCTCGCGCCCGGCGAAGGTCGGGGCCAGCATCTCGGCATAGGCCCCCACGGCGGGGGCAATGGGGATGGTATCGAGACGGCAGCCCAGCGCATGGGCGCAATCGGCGGCGTCTTTCAGGCTTTCCTCGGAGGTGAAGCGGCTGGGCATCATCACGCACCACACCTTGTCGGCTCCCAGCGCATCGACGGCGATGGCCGCGCAGACCGCAGAGTCGATCCCGCCCGAGAGGCCCAGCACCACGCCGGGAAACTTGTTGCGGTTCACATAGTCGCGCAGGCCCAGCACCATGGCGTTATACACCGATTCCGGGTGGCCGGAGAGATCCTCGATCACCCCGCGATCGCAGCGCCAGCCGGTGGCGGTGCGGGTCCAGCTGGTGAGAACCTCGTCCTCCTCCCAATCCTTCATCTGCACCGCGAGGCTGCCATCGCCATTGACCACGAAGCTGGCGCCATCGAACACCAGCTCGTCCTGCCCGCCGACGCGGTTGAGATAGGCCAGCGGCAGGCCGGTGGCGACCGCGCGGCGCTTGGCCACGCCATCGATACGCAGCGCGTCCTTGTCGATCTCGTAGGGGCTGCCATTGATGCAGACGAACAGCTCCGCGCCAAAATCGGCGAGGTGGCGGCAGACGCTCGGGTGCCAGATATCCTCGCAGATCGGCACGCCGATCATCGTGCCGCGAAAGATGATCGGCTCGGGCAGCGGGCCGGGCGCGAACAGGCGCATTTCATCGAAAGTGCCGTAATTGGGCAGCTCGTGCTTGAAGCGGGTGGCGGCGACCTTGCCCCCATCGAGCAGCGCCACACCATTGTGCAGCGCGCCATCCTGCACAAACACGCTGCCCACCAGCATCGCCGGGCCGGGGGCGGCGGTGGCCTCGGCCAGCCTGTGCAGCTCGGCGGCGGCGCGCTCCACCAGGGCGGGCTTCAGCACCAGATCCTCGGGCGGATAGCCGATGAGGTGCAATTCCGGGAAGGCGATGAGATCGGCCCCCACCTTCTCCGCCCGCCCGCGCGCGGCGAGCATGGCGGCGGCATTGCCGGGCAGGTCTCCCACCGACTGGTTCAACTGGGCGAGCGTGATCTTGAGGTTATCGGCCATGGGGTGGGTTTAGGAGGGGATTGGCGAGGGGGCAAGGCGTTGGAAGGAGAAGATGCGAGGGGGTAACCCCCTCGCATCTTCCCTCCCCCTAAAATCCACCCAAAAGAAAACCCCGCCGGAATCGCTTCCGGCGGGGTTTCTCATGTCAGTCAGGAACTAAGGCTTATTCGGCCTCATCGTCGCCCTTGATCAGATACTCGCCAGCGTCGGCGTCGAGACCGTGGGTCTCGCCCTCAACCGCCGCCAGCGGATCGACGAAGCCAGCGGCCTCGGGGCCTTGCGCCAGTTCGGCGGCGTGCTCTTCGGCGGCTGTCGCGGGGGCGGCGATGTGCACTTCCACCGCCACTTCGGGAGCGACGATGTGCTCCGCCAGCTTGCGGTAGGAGGCGCGCAGCGCGGCATCGCGGCTGGAGGCGGCAACACGCAGGCGGTTCATGCCCGCGCCCGTGCCCGCCGGGATCAGGCGGCCCACGATGACGTTCTCCTTGAGGCCGATCAGCGAGTCGGTCTTGCCCTCAACCGCCGCCTGCGTCAGCACGCGGGTGGTCTCCTGGAACGAGGCCGCCGAGATGAACGAACGCGTTTGCAGCGAGGCCTTGGTGATGCCGAGCAGGATCGGCTTGCCCACCGCCGGGGCCTGGCCCGACTTCAGCTTGGCGTTGTACTCGTTCATTTCCTCGTAATCGAGCTGCTCGCCCGCCAGCAGGGTGGTGTCGCCGCCATCGGTGATTTCCACCTTCTGCAGCATCTGGCGCACGATCACCTCGATGTGCTTGTCGTTGATCTTCACGCCCTGCAGACGATAGACTTCCTGGATTTCGGCGACGAGGTATTCGGCCAGAGCCTCCACGCCCATCACTTCGAGAATGTCGTGCGGGTTGGGCGAGCCCGAGATCAGGTTGTCGCCCTTCTTGACCCAATCGCCTTCCTGAACGTCGATCACCTTGCTCTTGGAGATCAGATATTCGACGGGATCGCCCTCCTCCGGCACAATCGCGATCTTGCGCTTGGCCTTGTAGTCGCGCACGAATTCGATGCGACCCGAGATCTTGGCGATGATCGAGTTGTCCTTGGGGATGCGCGCCTCGAACAGCTCGGCCACCCGCGGCAGACCGCCGGTGATGTCGCGGGTTTTCGCGGCTTCGCGGCTGGCGCGGGCCAGCACTTCGCCGGCCTCGACCATTTGCCCGTCCTCGACCGAGAGCGTGGTGCCCACCGCCAGCATATAGCGCGCGGCTTCGCCCGAATCCTCGTCGAGCAGGGTAAGGCGAGGACGCAGATCCTCCTTCTTGGCCCGGCTGGTGGCACGGTTCTCGATGACGACGCGGCTGCTCATGCCGGTGGCCTCGTCGGTGGCCTCGGTGAGGGTGCGGCCGTCGATCAGGTCCTGATACTTCACGATACCCGGCTTTTCGGTGATGACCGGGGTGGTGAACGGATCCCATTCGGCAAGGCGTTCGCCCTGCGTGACGGTGGTGCCATCGGCGTGGATCAGATGGGTGCCGTAGGGCACGCGGTGGATGGCGCGCTCGCGGCCCTCGGTGTCGAGCAGCACGATCTCGCCGTTGCGGGCGAGCGACAGGCGACGGTTGCGCTTGTCGGTGATGGTCGGGATGTCGCGATAGGTGACGGTGCCGTCGCACAGCGATTCGAGATGCGACTGCTCGTTGACCTGCGCCGCGCCACCGATGTGGAAGGTACGCATGGTGAGCTGCGTGCCCGGCTCGCCGATCGACTGCGCGGCGATAACGCCCACCGCCTCGCCGATGTTAACCGGGGTGCCCCGCGCCAGATCGCGACCATAGCAGGTGCCGCAAACGCCCATCTGCGCCTCGCAGATCAGCGGCGAGCGGATGCGCGCCGCCTGAAGCCCGGTGGCCTCGATGCGGGCCACGTCGGCCTCATCAAGCAGCGTGCCCTTGGCGGCGATGACCGTGCCATCCTTGGTGACGATGTCCTCGGCGAGGGTGCGGCCCAGAATACGCTCGGCGAGCGAGGCGATGGTGGCACCGCCCTGCACGATCGAGCGCATTTCCAGCGCGCGCTCGGTGCCGCAATCGGGGATGACCACGACGCAATCCTGCGACACATCCACCAGACGGCGGGTGAGGTAGCCCGAGTTCGCGGTCTTCAACGCGGTATCCGCAAGACCCTTACGAGCACCATGGGTCGAGTTGAAGTATTCAAGGACGGTCAGGCCCTCCTTGAAGTTCGAGATGATCGGCGTTTCGATGATCTCGCCCGAAGGCTTGGCCATCAGGCCGCGCATACCGGCGAGCTGCTTCATCTGCGTTGGCGAACCACGCGCGCCCGAGTGGCTCATCATGTAGATCGAGTTGATCGGCTTTTGACGGCCGTTCTCGTCGAGCGGGGTGGCGCGGATCTCGTCCATCATGGCGGCGGCCACCTGGTCGCCGCAACGGCTCCAGGCGTCGATCACCTTGTTGTACTTTTCCTGCTGGGTGATCAGCCCGTCCTGATACTGCTGCTCGTAATCGGCAACGAGGCCCTTGGTCTGATCGACCAGCTCCACCTTGCTGTCGGGGATGATCATGTCATCCTTGCCGAAGGAGATGCCGGCCTTGAAGGCGTGCTTGAAGCCGAGGCTCATGATCGCGTCGGCGAAGAGCACGGTGTCCTTCTGGCCGGTGTGACGATAGACCTCGTCGATCACGTCGCCCACGTCTTTCTTGGTCAGCAGGCGGTTGACGACATCGAAGGGCACCTTGTGGCTATGCGGCAGGCATTCGCCAATCAGCATGCGGCCCGGCGTGGTCTCGAAGCGCTTGAGATAGGGCTTGCCGGCCTCGTCGGTCTGCGGAACACGGGCGATGACCTTGGAGTGCAGCGTGACCGCCCCCACATCCAGCGCCTGATGCACTTCGGCCATATCCGACATCAGCATACCATTGCCGGGCTCACCCTCGCGGTCCATCGAGAGGTAATAGATGCCCAGAACCATGTCCTGCGAAGGCACGATGATCGGCTTGCCATTGGCGGGGCTGAGGATGTTGTTGGTGGACATCATCAGCACGCGGGCTTCAAGCTGGGCTTCCAGCGAAAGCGGCACGTGGACGGCCATCTGGTCGCCGTCGAAGTCGGCGTTGAAGGCCGAGCAGACCAGCGGGTGCAGCTGGATCGCCTTGCCCTCGATCAGCACGGGCTCGAAGGCCTGGATGCCAAGACGGTGCAGCGTGGGCGCGCGGTTGAGCATCACGGGGTGCTCGCGGATCACCTCGTCGAGGATGTCCCAGACTTCCTTGCGCTCCTTCTCGACCCATTTCTTGGCCTGCTTCAGCGTCATGCTGAGGCCCTTGGCATCGAGGCGGGCGTAGATGAACGGCTTGAACAGCTCGAGCGCCATCTTCTTGGGCAGACCGCACTGGTGCAGCTTCAATTCCGGCCCGGTCACGATCACCGAACGGCCCGAATAATCGACGCGCTTGCCGAGCAGGTTCTGGCGGAAGCGGCCCTGCTTGCCCTTGAGCATGTCGGAGAGCGACTTCAGCGGACGCTTGTTGGCGCCGGTGATGATGCGGCCACGGCGGCCGTTGTCGAAGAGGGCGTCAACCGCTTCCTGCAGCATGCGCTTTTCGTTGCGGACGATGATGTCCGGCGCGCGCAGCTCGATCAGGCGCTTGAGGCGATTGTTGCGGTTGATGACGCGACGATAAAGATCGTTGAGATCCGAGGTCGCGAAGCGGCCACCATCGAGCGGCACCAGCGGGCGCAGATCTGGCGGAATGACCGGCACCACGTCGAGGATCATCCACTCGGGGCGGTTGCCCGAATCGATGAAGCTTTCCACGACCTTGAGGCGCTTGATGATCTTCTTGGGCTTCAGTTCCGACTTGGTGACGGCCAGCTCGGCCAGCAGCTCCTCGCGCTCCTGCACCATGTCGAGGCTCATCAGCATGTGCTTGACCGCCTCGGCACCGATACCGGCGGAGAAGCTGTCTTCGCCATACTCGTCCTGGAAGTCGAGCAGCTCGTCTTCGGTCATCAGCTGATAGCGCTCGAGCGGGGTCAGGCCCGGCTCGATCACCACATAGGACTCGAAATAGAGGATGCGCTCCAGCTGCTTGAGCTGCATATCGAGCAGCAGGCCGATGCGCGAGGGCAGCGACTTCAGGAACCAGATATGCGCCACCGGGGCGGCCAGCTCGATATGGCCCATGCGCTCGCGGCGCACCTTGGTGACGGTGACCTCGACGCCGCACTTCTCGCAGACGACGCCCTTATACTTCATCCGCTTGTACTTGCCGCAAAGGCACTCATAGTCCTTCACCGGCCCGAAGATGCGGGCGCAGAACAGGCCATCGCGCTCGGGCTTGAAGGTGCGGTAGTTGATGGTCTCGGGCTTCTTGATCTCGCCGAAGGACCAGCTGCGGATCCGCTCGGGCGAGGCCAGACCGATCTGGATCTGGTCGAAGCTCTCGGTCTTGGCGATCTGGTTGGTGAACTTGGTCAGGTCGTTCATAGGTTCGTTCCCTTGCCCGCTTCGGGGCGCTGGACTTGCATGCTAGGGGCGAAAGGGGCCAGCCTGCGCGGCCGGCCCGTTCAACCTTATTCGGCGGCCGTGGCGAAATCGTCGTCGTCGGCCGGGGGGGCGATCGAGGACAATTCCACGTTGAGGCCGAGGCTGCGCATTTCCTTGACGAGCACGTTGAAGCTCTCGGGAATGCCGGCCTCGAAGGTATCGTCACCCTTGACGATCGCCTCGTAGACCTTGGTGCGGCCGACGACATCGTCGGACTTCACCGTCAGCATTTCCTGCAAGGTATAGGCGGCGCCGTAAGCCTGCAGCGCCCACACTTCCATTTCACCGAAGCGCTGGCCACCGAACTGCGCCTTGCCGCCCAGCGGCTGCTGGGTAACGAGCGAGTAGGGCCCGATCGAACGCGCGTGGATCTTGTCGTCCACAAGGTGGTGCAGCTTGAGCATATAGATGATGCCCACGGTAACCTTGCGGTCGAAGGCCTCGCCGGTGCGCCCGTCGAACAGGGTCGACTGGCCCGAGGTGTCGAGACCGGCCTTGGTCAGCATCGCCGAAACGTCGGGCTCGCGCGCGCCATCGAACACCGGGGTGCCCATGGGAACGCCCGAGCGCAGGTTTTCGGCCAGCTCGAGGATCTCCTCGCGGTTGCGATCGTCGATTTCGTCGTGATAGCGCTCGCCGTAGACGTCCTTCAGCTTGGCGATCAGGGCGGTGGGCGGAGGCCCGGCCACCGGATCGGGATTGGCATGACGCCATTCATCCAGAGACGCCGCGATCTGCTGGCCAAGATTGCGCGCGGCCCAGCCGAGATGGGTCTCGAAGATCTGGCCCACGTTCATGCGGCTTGGCACGCCCAGCGGGTTGAGCACGATATCGACCGGGGTGCCGTCCTCAAGGAACGGCATGTCTTCTTGCGGCAGGATGCGGCTGATCACACCCTTGTTGCCGTGGCGGCCGGCCATCTTGTCGCCCGGCTGCAGCTTGCGCTTCACCGCCACGAACACCTTGACCATCTTGAGCACGCCGGGAGCCAGCTCGTCGCCGCGCTCCAGCTTCTCCTTGCGATCCTCGAACTTCTCTTGAATCACCTTGGCGGCTTCGTCGTATTGGGTCTTCACGGCTTCGAGCTGGCCCTGCACATGGTCGTCGGCCACGGCGAACTTCCACCACTCGTGACGCTCCACCCCGGCGAGCACCTCATCGGTGATCTCCTCGCCCTTCTTCACACCCTTGGGGCCCGCCGCGGCGACCTGGCCGATCAGCATGTCCTTCAGACGGTTGTAGGTGGCGCGGTTGAGAATGCCGCGCTCGTCCTCGCGATCCTTGGCGAGGCGTTCGATTTCCTCGTTCTGGATGGCGCGGGTGCGGTCGTCGACCTCGATGCCGTGGCGGTTGAATACGCGCACTTCAACGATGGTGCCCGAAACGCCCGGCGGCAGACGCAGCGAGGTGTCGCGCACGTCGGATGCCTTTTCGCCGAAAATGGCGCGCAGCAGCTTCTCTTCCGGGGTCATCGGCGATTCGCCCTTGGGCGTGATCTTGCCCACCAAGATATCGCCGGGATGCACCTCGGCGCCGATGTAGACGATGCCCGCCTCGTCAAGGTTACGCAGGCTTTCCTCGCCCACGTTCGGGATGTCGCGGGTGATGTCCTCTGGCCCGAGCTTGGTGTCGCGGGCCATCACCTCGAACTCGTCGATGTGGATCGAGGTGAAGACGTCGTCCTTCACGATCCGCTCGGAGATCAGGATCGAATCCTCGTAGTTGTAGCCATTCCACGGCATGAAGGCGACGAGGCTGTTGCGGCCCAGCGCCAGCTCGCCAAATTCGGTGGAGGGGCCATCGGCGATGATCGTGCCGGCGTTGACCACTTCACCCACCTTCACCAGCGGGCGCTGGTTGATGCAGGTGTTCTGGTTGCTCCGCTGGAACTTCTGCAGCGTGTAGATATCGACGCCCGAGCGGCCCGGCTCGATATCGCCCGAGGCGCGGATGACGATACGGGTGGCGTCCACCTGATCGACGATACCATCGCGCAGCGCCGAGATCGCGGCGCCCGAATCGCGCGCCACGGTCTCTTCCATGCCGGTGCCGACGAAAGGCGCATCGGCCTTCACCAGCGGCACGGCCTGACGCTGCATGTTCGAGCCCATGAGAGCGCGGTTGGCGTCATCGTTTTCGAGGAAGGGAATGAGCGAAGCGGCGACCGAAACCAGCTGCTTGGGCGAAACGTCCATCAGCGTGACATGCTCGCGCGGGCTCATCACGAACTCACCGTTCTGACGGGCCGAGACCAGCTCATCGACGAAGCTGCCATCCTCGGTCAGCTCGGCCGAGGCCTGCGCCACGGTGTGCTTCTGCTCTTCCATCGCGGAGAGGTAGACCACGTCCTTGGTCACCTTGAAGTCCACCACCTTGCGATACGGCGTCTCGATGAAGCCATACTTGTTGACGCGGGCGAAGGTGGACAGCGAGTTGATCAGACCGATGTTCGGGCCTTCCGGCGTTTCAATCGGGCAGATGCGGCCATAGTGGGTCGGGTGAACGTCGCGGACCTCGAAGCCCGCGCGCTCGCGGGTGAGGCCGCCTGGCCCGAGCGCCGACACGCGACGCTTGTGCGTCACTTCGGAGAGCGGGTTGGTCTGATCCATGAACTGCGACAGCTGCGAGGAGCCAAAGAACTCGCGAACGGCGGCCACGGCGGGCTTGGCGTTGATGAGGTCGTTGGGCATCACGGTCGAGACATCGACCGAGCTCATGCGCTCCTTCACGGCGCGCTCCATGCGGAGCAGGCCGACGCGATACTGGTTCTCCAGCAGCTCGCCCACCGAGCGGACACGGCGGTTGCCGAGGTTGTCGATGTCGTCGACATCGCCCTTGCCGTCCTTGAGGTTCACCAGTTCCTTGACCACCGCGAGGATATCCTCGGTGCGGAGCGTGGTGACGGTGTCCTCGCAATCAAGCGCAAGGCGCATGTTCAGCTTGACGCGGCCCACGGCGGAGAGGTCGTAGCGGTCGGCGTCGAAGAACAGCCCAGCGAAGAGAGCCTCGGCGGTTTCGCGCGTTGGCGGCTCGCCGGGGCGCATCACCCGATAGATATCGGCGAGGGCATGATCGCGGTCCTCGGCCTTGTCGGCCTTGAGGGTGTTGCGGATCCACGGGCCGATGCCAACATGGTCGATGTCGAGCAGGGCGATCCGCTCGATACCGGCATCGTCGAGCGCGGTGAGATTTTCGGGAGAAACCTCCTCGCCCGCCTCGATATAGATGCGGCCGGTGGATTCATTGATGACATCGCCCGCCGAATAGCGGCCGAAGATTTCGTCGGTGGGGATCAGCAGCTCGGTGAGGCCGTCCTTTTCCGCCTTGTTGGCGGCGCGGGGGCTGATCTTGGTGCCGGCGGGGAAGATAACCTCGCCCGATTTGGCATCGACGATGTCGAAGGTCGGCTTGGTGCCGCGCCATTGCTCCACCGCGAAAGGCACGCACCAGCCGCCATCGCCACGGTTCCACACCACGGTCTGGTAGAAGTGGTTGAGGATGTCCTCGTCGGAGAGGCCCAGCGCGTGCAGCAGCGCGGTGACCGGCAGCTTGCGCTTGCGATCGATGCGGACGTTGACGATATCCTTGGCGTCAAACTCGAAATCGAGCCAGCTGCCGCGATAGGGAATGACGCGGGCGGCGAAGAGATACTTGCCGGAAGAGTGGGTCTTGCCGCGATCGTGATCGAACAGCACGCCGGGCGAACGGTGCATCTGCGAAACGATCACGCGCTCGGTGCCGTTCACCACGAAGGTGCCGTTCTCGGTCATGAGCGGCATATCGCCCATGTAGACGTCCTGCTCCTTGATATCGAGCACGGAGCGGGTCTCGGTCTCGGCGTCCACCTCGAACACGATCAGGCGCAGCGTGACCTTCATCGGCGCGGCATAGGTGATGCCGCGCTGACGGCACTCGGTCACGTCATACTTGGGATCTTCCAGCTCGTAATGCACAAAGTCCAGCTCGGAGGTGCCGGCGAAATCGCGGATCGGGAACACCGAGCGCAGCGTCTTTTCGAGGCCCGAGATATAGCCGATGGCCGGATTGGAGCGCAGGAACTGCTCATAGCTCTCGCGCTGCACCTCGATCAGGTTCGGCATCTGCACCACTTCGTGGATGTCGCCGAAGATCTTGCGGATGCGCTTCTTTGCAGAGGCGCGCGCCGCGCGAGGAGCGGGAGAGTTGGGCTTGCTTGCCATGGAGGGGGTGTGCCTCTTTGCTGCTATGGCCAGAATGCTGGCCAGACCTGAAAATCCACGAGCGGGATTGAAGTTACCAGACGCGAAAAAGGCCACATGGCGCATGAATCACCCCATAAGATGATCCATTGCCCGCAGCCTGCCGCGTCAGATGATAGCCGGGCTTCCTTCCGTGAGCCGACCCCCGCGCTGGGTCAGCCTTGCTCGAAGCGCCGTGCCGATGCGGGGCCGTTAGGAGGATGGGCTGGCTTTGTCAATTTAAAACACCCCTCCAAACGCGCCGCTAGAGAGCTTTCCGATCTGATCGAATCAGATCGGAAAGCTCTCTAGCATCTTGTTTTGTCGCATTTTCCGAGTCGTCAGGTGATTCCACCTGACTAGAAAATACTCTAATAGACGAAAGGCACCAGTCGCCAGCGCACATTCGCGCAATAGGCGCGATAGGCCCTGTCCTCGCCCAGCAGCGCCTCCTCGGCGGCGAGGCGGCGCAGTTGCGCGGTCCAGCCGATGGCGTAGATCGCGCCATTCAGCCAGCTTGGCATCAGCAGCAGGATGCCGATGTGCACCAGCAGATAGCCCGCATACATCGGGTGCCGCACCAAGCCATAAGGCCCGCCCGTCTTCAGCCCGCGATGCGCCGGGGCGAGACCGAAGCTGCGGCGCAGCGCCAGCTTGGCGGCAAATTGCAGCACATTCCCGCTGGCGACCAGCGCCATGCCCAAGGGATCGAGGCGGGGAAAGAGATCGGGGCCGGGCGCGATCAGCAAGGGCGCGGCGGTGGCCACCAGCGCCACGATCCAGTCGCCCGAGTGGCGCGAGATGCTTTGTGTGGGGCGGCGCGCCAGCACCATCACCAGCACCATCGCCTCGGAGATCAGCACCAGCCAGGCGTGGCCATTGGGCGAAACCAGCACGCGGCCCACCAGCGCCGTCCACAATACCAGCACCAGGGCCTGCTCGGCCCGGTCGAGCGTGGCGGCGCGCAAGGCCCGGCGGGGGCCGAACCAGCCGCCCCCCACTCTGCCGCCACCGCGCTGCATTGTCTTGTGTATCGCCGCCTCGGCCATGGCCCGCGCCTTTCCGCACGCCTGCCGCTGGCGCGCACTCGCTATAGAACCCCGCCACCTTAGGAAGCGCAGGCTTAATCCCGGCCTGCGCCGCCTCTCCGCAAATCTACGGGGAGGCGTGGAGAGGCGGGGGAGTGGGAAACGGCAATCTTGCGTGCTATATCCCGATCCACGGCGTCGTCGGGGCGAGTCACCCCCGGCTCCTTGCAGGCAGTGTCTGTCCTCGTGCCAGCAGCGCCGCCTTCCCCTTTGCCGCAAGGCGACAGCCGCGCGCCCCGCCCGCAATGCTTGACGCGCCGCTTGACGCGCCGCTTGACGCGCCGCTTGACTCTGGGCCCCTTTGCTGCGAGGGGCACCCCCGATCCGCCAAAGGCCCCGGCCTGAAGTGGATCGACCGTCCGAGACAGTTGGTGCGGGCTTGCCTTTGGGCAAACCGCTTAATCTCCAACCCAGGCGGGGAAACGAGGATCTATCGGCCCTTCGCCCCATTCGGCCCTGCCTGTCAGGTGCCACTCCGGGTGCGGTGCCTTTTAGCGTTGCGGCGTTTAGCCGGGCGCTCTCCTTCCCCAAAACGGACTTCGCCCAAGTCTGGTGCCATCACGGCACCGGGCGTGGACAAACGTAGCCGGCCGCTTGCGGGAACTTTCCCGCTCGCGGTCAATTAGAAGGAGTAAGGCATGGATCGTTCGCAAAAAGCCGACGCGGTCGCTGCCCTTCACGCGAACTTCAACGAGGTCGGCGTGGTGGTGATCACCCGCAACCTCGGCATGACGGTGGCCCAGTCCACTGTCCTGCGCGGGAAGATCCGCGAGACGGGCGCAACCTACAAGGTCGCGAAGAACTCTCTTGCCAAGCTTGCCGTCAAGGGCACCTCCTACGAGGCGCTCGGTGATCTCTTCACCGGGCCGACCGCCATCGCATCCTCCAAGGATCCGGTCGCGGCCGCCAAGGCCATCGTGGAGTTCGCCAAGACCACCGATAAGATCGAAATCATCGGTGGTGCCATTGGCTCGCAGGTTCTGAACGCGGATGGCATCAAGGCGCTCGCCTCGCTGCCCTCGCTGGACCAGCTGCGCGGCACGCTTATCGGCCTCATCCAGGCACCGGCGACGAAACTCGCCCAGCTCGCAACCGCTCCGGCGGCCAAGCTGGCGCGCGTGTTCGGCGCTTATGCCGCCAAGGATGCTGCCTAAAGCGATTTCGAGCCGGATGGCTTCATCCGGCGACTAGGAAATCGCGACAAGCGAAGAGACGTTTTTAATCGATTTGCCGGGCGCAGGGATTGTCCCAAGCCCGGTCCCACCATTCATGGAGTAAAACATCATGGCCGATATCGCCAATCTCGTTGCAGAACTTTCGAAGCTGACCGTCCTTGAGGCCGCCGAGCTCGCCAAGGCCCTCGAAGAAGCATGGGGCGTTTCCGCCGCTGCTGCTGTCGCTGTGGCTGCCGCCCCGGCCGCTGCCGCCGAAGCCGTTGAAGAGAAGACCGAATTCGACGTGATCCTCACCGGCGACGGTGGCAAGAAGATCCAGGTCATCAAGGAAGTCCGCGCCATCACCCAGCTCGGCCTGACCGAAGCCAAGACCCTCGTGGAATCGGCTCCCAAGGCGATCAAGGAAGGCGTGTCGAAGGCTGAAGCCGAAGACATCAAGAAGAAGATCGAAGAAGCCGGCGGCACCGTCGAGATCAAGTAATCTCGCGAACGCCGGTCCGGTTCTCCGGATCGATACAGAGGGGCGGGGCCGAAAGGCTCCGCCCTTTTTGCGTGGGGGCGGTGGGATGATGTATCAGCCGGGCAGGCGGTGAAGAGATAATTGCAGGGGGATTATCCCCCTGCACCCCATACCTGTCTGCGTGGTGTGCCGGTTCGGCAATGGAGCAAGGTCGCAGCGCCGCAGGCTATTAAAGCCGCTGCGCGGCAAGGCGCCACGCCTCGATGATGCGCCAAGGTCGACAGTAATGGGGGTTTGGGGGTGTAACACCCCCAAGGCTTCCCCTTTCATCCCTACCCCAAAATCCACGCCACCGCCGCTGCCAGATCAGCCACCACCGCGCTGGGCAGCGGAGTGATGTGATGCTCCGCGCCCGGCTCATACTTGCCTGTCCGCACGAGGATACCCGCGAGCCCCGCCGCCATGGCCCCGCCGACGTCGCTCTCCACATCATCGCCAACCATCGCCGCATGCTCCGGCGCGACGCCCATGCTGGCGAGCGCGGCGTGGAAGAAGGCGGCGGCGGGCTTGCCCAGCACCACCGGCTCGCAGCGGCTGGCGAAGGATAGCGCGGCCACGAAAGGCCCGGCGTCGAGGCTGAGGCCGCCATCCTCGTCGCGGAAGAAGCGGTTGTTGGCCAGCGCGAGGAACGCCGCCCCACGTCCCAGCGCGCGGAAGGCCGCGTTCATCGCGGCATAGCTGAAGGCATCGCCGGCATCGCCCAGCACCACCGCCTCGCGGCCGTCCCCACCCTGACTGGCACCCGCCGAAAGCCCGGCGAAATCTTCCTCCAGCGCCGGGTGAACCAGCAGGCGCGGGGTCAGGCGCTCGCGCTCGATCAGCGCCCGGGCCGCCTGCGCCGGGGTAAACAGCTCTTCGTCCGCCACGGCGATGCCCATGCCGCGCAGCCGGGCGAGCAGCAGGCGATGCGGCGTGCGGGTGGTGTTGGTGACAAAGCGGATGGGCAGGCCCGCCGCGCGCAGCTGATTTACCGCCGCCAGCGAGCCGGGCAGCACCACGCCGCCAACATAGATCACCCCATCGAGATCAAGCAAAACGCCCTGACACTTCGCCATCGTGGATGTTCCCGGAAGTGGAGAGGCCGATATTATCACGCCGACGCCCCAGCCGCCACCGCGCCAGCCACGCCCATAATGCAAAAAATGCTGACTCCCGCCCGGATGCCCCCCTTGACGCATCCCGAACCCCCACCCATATCCGCCGCGCTGGCACTCGCTATCGAAGAGTGCCAAGCCCCGTTTCACCAAGTCTCGTTTAAATTGTGAGAGAGGTTTACTCCCATGTCATTCCGTCCACTGCACGACCGCGTGCTGGTTCGTCGCGTTGAAGCCGAAGAGAAGACCGCTGGCGGCATCATCATCCCCGATAGCGCCAAGGAAAAGCCCGCCGAGGGCGAGATCGTTGCCGTGGGCAGCGGTGCCCGCTCCGAGGATGGCAAGATCCATCCGCTCGACGTCAAGGTGGGTGATCGCGTGCTGTTTGGCAAGTGGTCGGGCACCGAGGTCAAGGTTGGCGGCGAAGACCTGCTGATCATGAAGGAATCGGACATTCTGGGCGTCATCGGCTGAAGCCGACGCCCCTCCCCGCATAGTTGAATTTCAAAGGATCTAAAAAATGGCAGCCAAGGACGTCAAATTCGGCCGCGACGCGCGCGAGCGCATTCTGCGCGGCGTGGACATTCTCGCCGACGCGGTGAAGGTCACGCTCGGCCCCAAGGGTCGCAACGTGGTGATCGACAAGAGCTTCGGCGCTCCCCGCATCACCAAGGACGGCGTTACCGTCGCCAAGGAAATCGAGCTCAAGGACAAGTTCGAGAACATGGGCGCGCAGATGCTGCGCGAAGTCGCCTCCAAGACCAACGATCAGGCCGGTGACGGCACCACCACCGCCACCGTGCTGGCGCAGGCCATCGTGCGCGAAGGCATGACCTGCGTGGCCGCCGGCATGAACCCGATGGACCTGAAGCGCGGCATCGATATCGCCGTGCTCAAGGTGGTCGAGAACCTGAAGGCCCGCTCGAAGCCGGTTTCCGGCACGCAGGAAATCGCCCAGGTCGGCATCATTTCGGCCAACGGCGACCGTGAAGTTGGCGAGAAGATCGCCGAAGCCATGGAAAAGGTCGGCAAGGAAGGCGTCATCACCGTCGAGGAAGCCAAGGGTCTCGAGTTCGAGCTCGATGTCGTTGAGGGCATGCAGTTCGACCGTGGCTATCTCTCGCCCTACTTCGTCACCAACCCCGAGAAGATGATTGTCGAGCTCGACAACCCCTACATCCTGATCCACGAGAAGAAGCTGTCGAGCCTGCAGGCTCTGCTGCCGATCCTCGAGGCCGTGGTGCAGTCGGGCCGTCCGCTGCTGATCATCGCCGAGGACATCGAGGGCGAGGCTCTGGCCACGCTCGTCGTCAACAAGCTGCGCGGTGGCCTGAAGATCGCCGCCGTCAAGGCTCCTGGCTTTGGCGATCGTCGCAAGGCGATGCTGGGCGATATCTCGACCCTCACCGCTGGCGAGATGATCTCCGAAGACCTCGGCATCAAGCTGGAGACGGTGACGCTGGCCATGCTGGGCCAGGCCAAGAAGGTTACCATCGACAAGGACACCACCACCATCGTTGATGGCGCTGGCCCTGCCGAAGAGATCAAGGCCCGTGTCGAGCAGATCCGCGCCCAGATCGAGGTGACCACCTCCGACTACGACCGCGAGAAGCTGCAGGAGCGTCTGGCCAAGCTGGCTGGCGGCGTTGCTGTCATCAAGGTTGGCGGCGCTTCGGAAGTCGAAGTGAAGGAGCGCAAGGATCGCGTCGACGACGCCCTCCACGCTACCCGCGCGGCGGTTGAAGAAGGCATCGTCCCCGGCGGCGGCACGGCTCTGCTCTATGCCACCAAGGCCCTCGCTGGCCTGAAGGGTGCCAACGACGACCAGACCAAGGGCATCGATATCGTCCGCAAGGCGATTCAGACCCCGCTGCGCCAGATCGCCACCAATGCCGGCCATGACGGCGCAGTGGTTTCGGGCAATCTGCTGCGCGAAGACGACGAGACGCAGGGCTTCAACGCCTCGACCGACGTCTACGAGAACCTCGTGGTCGCCGGCGTGATCGATCCCACCAAGGTGGTTCGCACCGCCCTGCAGGATGCCGCCTCGGTGGCTGGCCTGCTGATCACGACGGAAGCCGCGATCTCCGAGCGTCCCGAGGACAAGGGCTCCATGCCCCCGATGGGCGGCGGCATGGGCGGTATGGGCGATATGGGCTTCTAAGAGCCTATCGCCTGTTCTGGCACATCATCGGGCCGGGGGAGCAATCCTCCGGCCCTTTGTTTTGCGCCCTTACCGGGCACGCCATTAGGGATACTACATATAGTGGGCTTAGGGTGAAATTGGCCACAAACCCCGGAATTCCGCGAGAATCGTCGCGGGCGCGGGGCATTTCGTCGCCAAGGGCTTGGCTAATTGGCGCAAAGGATTAAGGATCTGGAAGGCTTGATGAGGTATAGCTGCCGGTGATGAAAAGGTTGAACTGGTCTGTTCTGGGCGCTCTGACGCTGGCGGGTGCGGTAGTCGCATCGCCGGTGGCGATGGCCGACGACCTGGAGCAAGCCTTCGATCAGGTCTTCCGCGCCCCGCCCGCCGCGCCCCATGCGCTGCCTGTGGCGCGGTATGCCGCTCCTCCGCGCAACCTTGCCAGCCCGCTCGATCTGCAGCTGGCCTCGCTGGCCTCGGCGGCACGCGGGCGCATCGGCGTTGCCGCGGTCGATCTTTCCTCGGGCCGCAGCATCACCGTGCTGGGCGATCAGCCCTTCCCGCTGGCCAGCACCGGCAAGGTGGCGATTGTTGCCACCTTCCTCGATGGGGTCGATCAGGGGCGCTTCCACCTTTACGATCAGTTCCCGCTGATGATCCCGGTGCCCTCGCGCAAGTTCACCGGCGAGCCCGCTCCGGTGCGTCCGGGGCAAAGCCTTTCGGCGCAAGAGCTGATCGAACTCGCCATCACCCGCTCCGACAACCACGCCGCCGACGCCTTGCTGGCCGCCATCGGCGGGCCGCAGGCGGTGGATCGCTGGCTGCGCCATGTCGGCATCGGCGAGATGCGGCTGGATCGCGACATCGCCACACTGGTGCGCGATGATGGCGCGGTGAACCCCGCCACCACCATCGACGTGCGCGACAGCACCACCCCCGAAGCCATGGTCCACCTGCTCAGCGGGCTTTATCAGGGCCAATGGCTCAGCCCCTCCAGCCGCGATGTGCTGATGGGCGCGATGAGCCGCTGCCAGACCGGCCTTCACCGCATGCACGGCGCTATCCCCGATGAGGCGCTGGAGGGTCACAAGACCGGCACCCTCGCCAACACCTCCAGCGACGTTGGCATGATTCGCACCCCCGATGGGCATACCATCGCGGTGGCGATCTACGTTACCGGGCAGGGCAGCAAGCCGGGCCGCGAACAGCGCATCGCCGCCATCACCCGCGCGATCTACGAAGGCTACCAGACCGGGAGCGACCAGCTCGCCATGGGTAGCGCCGAGCGCTAAGGCGCTTTTGGCCGCGCTGGCGGCCTTGCTTCCAGCCGGCGACAATCAACAGACCAGCGGCAGCGGCAGAGCTTCGTGGCACGCGCCATAGGGTGGCGCGGTGCCGGGCCCGCAGCTAGCGCAGACCCTTATCAGAAGGTGCCAGTGTCAAAAGAGGCGCGGCAGGGAGCTGGCGCGCCAGCTCTGGGGACAGGGCGCCTCTGGGCCCCCAGCGGCCCACGACCCCGCCTAGGCGACTGGGCCCGCCAAGAAAGCCGGGGCCGCCAGCGCGGAAACCTTGCCCGACCTAAATCGCGCTGGCCAAAACGAAAAAGGCGCGCGAGGTTTCCCCCGCGCGCCCAATCCGAAACCTTCGCTAGAAGCGAAAGATTACTTGCTCGAAGCGGCCGAAGCAGCGTCAGCAGCAGCCGAACCGGCAGCCGAAGCAGCCGAATCAGCGGTCGAGGCAGCCGAGGTGGCAACCGAAGCAGCCGAATCAGCGGTCGAAGCCGAATCGGTGGAAGCGGCTTCGCCGCCCTTGCAAGCCGACAGGCTCAGAGCAGCGCCAGCAACGGCAGCGGCGAGAATGATCTTGCGCATGAATGGTATTCCTTGAACAGCGAGTGGACCACGCGCGACACTTAACCACGTAGCCATGGTGCGCCGTGCGGAAAGCCTACCCCGTGAGTAGACTTCACGGGTCAGATAAACGCGTTGAGGGCTCGATGCAAGCGCTACTCGCTCATCGAGGCTTGAAGATGCACATTTCTACCTTGCTGTTAGCTGAACCAAAGCGGGCGGGGCTGGCGGCAAGCACATAAAAACCGCCCGCAGAAAGGGGATTCTCCGACAAGCTGGCCCACGCCCCCGCTCTCTGGCCCAGCCCCACCTTGTCGCCGGCCCCGATCAGCGACTATGACGCCCCTTATGCCCACCCCAAACCCCAACAGGCCGCATCTCTATCTGGTCGATGGCTCGGCCTATATTTTCCGCGCCTATCATCGCCTGCCCCCCCTCACGAACCCGCAGGGCACGCCGGTGGGCGCGGTGTTTGGCTACACCACCATGCTGTGGAAACTGGCCGAAGACCTGCACAAGGCCGATGGCCCGAGCCACCTCGCGGTGATTCTCGACGCCTCGGGCCACACCTTTCGCAACGAGATGTATGCGCAATACAAGGCCAACCGCCCGCCCCCGCCCGAAGATTTGATCCCGCAGTTTCCGCTGATTCGCGATGCTACCCGCGCCTTCTCGCTGCCCTGCATCGAGGAGATGGGACTGGAGGCCGACGACCTCATCGCCTCCTACGCCCGGGCCGCCGGGGCGCGCGGCTGGGATGTGACCATCGTCTCCTCCGACAAGGATCTGATGCAGCTGATCGGCCCGGCGGTCGCCAAAGGGCAGGAGAACGGCGCGCATATCGATATGCTCGACACCATGAAGAGCCTGCGAATCGGCATTCCCGAGGTGGTGGAGAAATTCGGCGTGGAGCCCGGCAAGGTGGGCGACGTGCTGGCCTTGATGGGCGATTCGGCCGACAACGTGCCCGGCATTCGCGGCATCGGCCCGAAAACGGCAACCAAGCTCATTCAGGATCACGGCGATCTGGAGGGGGCGCTGGCCTCCGCCCCCACGATGAAACCCGGCAAGCTGCGCGACAGCCTGATCGAACAGGCCGACATGGCGCGCCTCTCGCGGCGGCTGGTGGCGCTGAAGGAAGATTGCGCCCTGCCGATGCCGCTCGATGATTTCGCGCTGGATGCGGTGCCGCCAGAGCCGCTGGCGGCCTTTCTCAAGCTGCATGGCTTCACCAGCCTGCTCAAGCGCCTCGATACGGGCCGGGGCAGCCCCGAGCGGACCACACAGCTGCACGCCAAGCCCTCGGGCGGCCCCACCCCGGCTGCGGCAGCGGGAGCCGCGCGACAGGCCCTGCCCATGCCGCCGGTGGATCACGCCGCCTACGACTGCGTGCAGAGCCTCGATGCGCTCGACGCGTGGATCGCCCGCTGCTTCGCCGCCCGCACCATCGCCTTCGACACCGAGACCCGCTCGCTCGACGCGGTGACGGGCGAACTGGTGGGCGTTAGCCTCGCGGTGGGGCCGAATCAGGCCTGCTATATCCCGCTGGGCCACGGCGGCAGCGATATGTTCGCCGAGAAGCCAGCGCAGATCGACCGCGCCACCGCGCTTGCCCGCCTGAAGCCGCTGCTGGAAAGCGAGGCGGTGCTGAAAGTGGGGCAGAACGCCAAATATGATCTCAATGTGCTGGCGCAGCACGGCATCACCGTGGCCCCGATCGACGACACGATGGTGATGAGCTTCGACCTCGACGCCGGGCGCGGCGAGGAGGGGCCGGACGGCATCAGTTTCGGCGGCCACGGCATGGACGAGCTCGCCCGCCGCCACCTTGGCCACGCCTGCATCGCCTTCAAGGATGTCTGCGGCACGGGCAAAAAGGCCATCAGCTTTGCCGAAGTGCCGCTGGAGCGCGCCACGCCCTATGCCGCCGAGGATGCCGATGTGACATGGCGCCTCCACGCGCTGTTTGCGCCGCGCCTGAGCGAGGAAGGGGCCACCCGCATCTACCAGCGCGTGGATCGCCCGCTGGTGCCGGTGGTGGCGCGGATGGAGCGGCACGGCATCAAGGTGGATCGCGAGAAGCTGGCCGGGCTCTCCACCACCTTCGCGGCCCGCATCGCCGAGCTGGAGGGTGAAATCCACACCCTCGCCGGTGCGCCCTTCACCATCGGCAGCCCCAAGCAGCTGGGCGATATATTGTTTGAGCAGATGGGATTGAAGGGCGGCAAGAAGGGCAAGAGCGGGCAATATTCCACCGATGTCTCGGTGCTGGAAGGCCTGGCCGAGGAGGGCGTGCAGATCGCCGCCCGCGTGCTGGATTGGCGGCAGCTGGCGAAATTGCGCTCGACCTATACCGAGGCGTTGCAGGCCGCGATCAATCCGCAAACGGGCCGGGTCCACACAAGCTACAGCCTCGTTGGCGCGCAGACCGGGCGACTCTCCTCCACCGACCCCAATCTGCAGAATATCCCGATTCGCACTGAGCTGGGCCGCCAGATCCGCGATTGCTTTGTGGCGGAGGAGGGTAACGTGCTGCTCAGCGCCGATTACAGCCAGATCGAGCTGCGGCTGGCCGCCGCCATCGCCGATGTGCCCGCCTTGAAGGAAGCCTTCGCGGCGGGCGAGGACATCCACGCCCGCACCGCCGGCGAGCTGTTTGGCGAGGTGAACCGCGAGACCCGCGCGCGGGCCAAGACCATCAATTTCGCCATCCTCTATGGCATCAGCCGCTGGGGCCTTGCCGGGCGGCTCGGGGTCTCCTCGGAAGAGGCGCAGGCGATGATCGACACCTATTTCCAGCGCTTTCCCGGCATCCAGCACTATATCCACGAGACGCTCTCCGGCGTGCGCGAGAAGGGCTATTCGGAAACGCTGTTTGGCCGCAAATGCTGGTTTCCGCGCATCAATTCCAAAAATCAGGCCGAGCGCCAGGGCAGCGAGCGCGCCGCGATCAACGCCCCGATCCAGGGCACCAGCGCCGATATCATCAAGCGCGCCATGGCCCGCATGGAGGGGGCGCTGGCGCAGGCGGGCCTCGCTCATGTGAAAATGCTGCTGCAGGTGCACGACGAACTGGTGTTTGAGCTGCCCGAGAGCGATGTGGCGGCTGCCAGCGCGGTGATTCGCCACGTGATGGCGCAGGCGGCGCTGCCCGGCGTGAAGCTTGATGTGGCGCTGGGCGTGGATATTGGCCACGGCACCAGCTGGGGGGCGGCGCATTGAGCCAGACCCTGATCGCCACCCTGCTGCCTCGCCTGATGGCAGACGCCCCGCTGGCCCTGCCCACCGCCGCCCTGACCACCAATATGGCCGAGGCCGAAGACGCCCTGCCCACCCTCCACGAGCTGCTCCACTGGTCTACCCGGCTGAGCCATGCGGCGGCGGCGGCGGCCATCGCCGTGGCGCTGGCGCTGGCGCTGCACTGGCTGGGCTTTGCGCTGCTGCGCCGCGTGGCGCGTCGGGCGGATGTCCTCGTCGATTCGGCAGAGGCCGACAGGGTAGCCGCCGATGCGCTGCTCATCGCCCGCTTTCAGCAATCGGCGCGCTGGGCGCTGGTGGCGGTGATGATCGCCATCGCCGGCGAGGCCGACCCGCTGATCGCCCATCTGTGGGGTGCGGTCGCCCGCTTTGTGGTGCCGGCGCTGGTGGGCTGGGTGATCCTGTCGCTGGTGGGAACGCTCTCGCAGCTGCTGCAAAACCGCGCCGGGCGGGTGGCCGATGATATCACCGCGCGCACAAGGTCCACCCGCATTGCCCTGCTCAGCCGGGCGACGGGTTTTGTGATTATTGTCTTTACGGCGGGGATGATCATGCTGGGCTTTCCCGGCGTGCGGCATATCGGGGCGACGCTGCTGGCCTCGGCGGGGCTGATCGGCATCGCCTTTGGCGCTGCCGCGCAGCCCGCGCTCAAATCGCTGATCGCCGGGCTGCAACTGGCGCTGACCGAGCCGGTGCGTATCGGCGATCTGGTGGTGGTGGAAGGCGAGAGCGGGCGGGTGGAGGATATCCGCCTGTCCTATGTGGTGATTCGCACCGCTGAAGAGCGGCGGATGATCGTGCCCACCACCAAATTTCTCGACTCGAGTTTTCAGAACTGGACCCGCGTGGGCGGGATTACCGGCGCGGTGCTGCTGCCGGTGATGCCCGGCGTGGCCATCGCGCCGATTCGCGCCGCTTTTGAACGGCTGCTGGCGGCGCAGGCTGGCTGGGACAAGCGCAGCGGGCAGCTGCAGGTGGCGGAGGTGAAGGCCGGGCTGGTCGAGCTGAAGCTGATGATGAGCGCCGCCGATCCCACCCAGCTCGCCGAGCTGCGGCTGGCGATGCGCGAGGCGATGCTGGAGTGGCTGCGGCAGGAAATGCCCGAGGCGCTGTGCCGGGAGCAGGCCACCGCCTGAGCGGCCCATGGGCCGAGGCAAAACGCCCGATATCGTCGGGGCAGAAAAAAGGCCCGACCGTTGCCGGCCGGGCCATGAAAGTTTTGGGAGAGGATGCCTGAAAGGCACCGTCTTTATGAGTTGATGGCGGTTATTGTGCAAGTGCGAAATACGAAATCTTAGTTGTATTTTTTGCAACCTGCTGGCAATTTTCCATCACGCCCTGATTCCAGAGGATAATCACTGCGGCCTCGAACGTCTGGCGCGATAAAATTGCACAGGAGCCAGATAAAATACCGCATCGCAGCGGAATTACGCTGCAACTGCGCTCATCGACTCGGCGGCAGAGGGCAAGCCCTCAATGCGCCAGCAGCAGCGCCGGGGCGGACCCATTGGCGAGGAAATAGCGCGTCACCCCGCCAAACAGGAATTCGCGCAGGCGGCTGTGCCCGAAAGCCCCCATCACCAGCAGATCGCCCTGCAAACGCGCCACCCCGGCGGCCAGCGTTTCCTCGATCGAACCCACCCGATCCAGCTCGTGCAGCTCGGCCTTCACACCATGGCGCGAGAGGTAGCACAGCGCATCGGTGGCGGGAAAACCACCCTGCTTCTCGCGCACGCTGAGCAGATGCACCTCGCCGCATTTCGCCAGCAGCGGCGCGGCGGCGCGGATAGCCGCCGAAGACTCCTCGCCACCATCCCAGCCCACGCAGGCGCGCTCTGCCGGCAGGCCGAGGCGCAGATCATCGGGCACCAGCAGCACCGGCGTGCCCGAGGTGATCGCCACCTGCCCGGCAAACTCGCACCCGCGCGAGAGCACGATCACATCGCTCAGCCGCGCCGCCTCCACCAGAGCATCGGCGGGCTCGTCCTCGC
>Ga0007882_10000199_pt1 | contig 35185 bp, 37 predicted proteins | sample CryBogCBH12Aug01_FD_71195 | JGI IMG/M metagenome (GOLD analysis project Ga0007882, IMG submission 71195) | Freshwater microbial communities from Crystal Bog, Wisconsin, USA - CBH12Aug09.1 | ecosystem: Environmental > Aquatic > Freshwater > Lake | place: Crystal Bog, Wisconsin, USA | collected... | reverse complement strand
ATGAATACCGCCCCAACCGCGAGTAAAAAAGGCATGATCAAGGCTACTGCCGGCGGATTGGCAGCGGCGTTTTTCTTGATGCTCTTAGCGTTACTCGGTGGGCGGGTGTGGACGAGCGTCAAAAGTGGTGGCGCCAAGTGAGGTCTAGAGTGCAAATGAGCGCGCAGGATCGGGCATTAGCGGGCTTGAGTAGGCTTGATTTTACCGAGTGAGAATATATGAGTAATTTTAGAGAGCTTTTGGAGGTTCATCAGAGTCAAATTAATGACTTGCTGGCATCAAAAATATATGAGCCTATTGAACAAGCTATATTAGATATTTCTACTGCTTTAGAGGGTGGGTTACCCATTTTGGTTATGGGTAACGGAGGTTCCGCATCAGACGCAATGCATATTGCTGGAGAGTTGATCGGTAAGTTTTTGCATGAGCGAGGGGCATTAAATGTGATTTGTTTAAACGCAAATCTATCTGTTTTAACTGCTTGGGCTAATGACTATGAGTTTGAAACAGTTTTTTCAAGACAGGTAGAGGCTCACGGTAAGGGTGGCGGGGTTTGCTGGGGATTATCAACAAGCGGAAACTCAATAAATGTGATTAATGCATTTAAGAAGGCTAGACAAATGGGGATGATTACCATTGCCTTAACTGGAAAAGGTGGTGGGGCACTCTCGCAATTCTCTGATGTATTAATTGAGGCTCCTACACTTGATACTCCTCGAGTTCAGGAAATCCATATTTTGATTTATCACTATATTTGTGAATGCATTGAGCAGAGGTTGCTAGCAAGTAAATCTTGAAGCATTTATTAACATTACTAATTAAAGAAAATGTCAGAAATTAATCAGAGCTACGAAAAATTATTTTATGAGGCCCTTAGAATAAGGCTAGTAGAAGAAAAAATTATTGAACTTTATCCCCATGACAAAATTCAAAGTCCCGTGCATTTATCAATAGGGCAGGAAGCTGTTGCAGTAGGCTTATGTAGTCAGATGAAATTAGATGATTGGCTATTCATTAATTATCGTGGACATGCCTTTTATTTGGCAAAGGGTGGGCCGCTCCCAGAATTATTTGCGGAATTGTATGGCAAGAGAACTGGGTTATCTAAGGGCAAAGCTGGCTCAATGCACCTTGCCGCCCCTAAGCATGGGGTAATGGGTGCTTCAGCTGTAGTAGGTTCAACAATTTCTCATGCTGTTGGCGCTGCATTGGCCTCTAAAATTCGAGGCGAAGATCGGTCCTTTGTCACGGTCTTTGGTGATGGTGCAACTGAGCAGGGGGCTTACCACGAGTCGCTCAATTTTGCCTCCCTCCATAACTTGCCGGTGCTTTTTTTGTGCGAAAACAATGGCCTGGCAGTTCACTCTCCATTGGGTGAGCGTCAAGCCTTCTCATTGACCGCGCATGCAAAAGCTTATGGTGTCGAATCGGCAGTAATCGAGGACGGGTATGATTTCGTAAAGTTAAGCGCAATTTGTGGGAAAGTTCTTGGACAAATAAAAAACAAGCAGCGTCCGATGCTTTTAGAGGTTAAAACTTGCCGCTATAAAGAGCATGTTGGTCCTGGGGAAGATTTTGAGGCTGGGTATAGAGAGCTGAAGGAGATCCAGGCTTGGAAGGCAAAAGATCCTTTAGAGTTTGATAAGGAGTTGATTGCTCGGTTTACACCTGCTATTTCTGAAGAGATTAACGCGGCAGTTGAATTTGCCGAAACCTCCCCATTTCCAACAATTGATGATCTTCTGACGGATGTAATTTAAAAATGAGCACTACTAAAAAAATGAAGTATAGGGAGGCTTTAGCAATAGCTATGGCTGAAGCTATGGAGGATCCACGTTCGCTGTTAATTGGTCAGGGTGTAACAGACTTTAAGGGTATATGGGGCACTACAACTGGATTGCCGCAAAAATTTCCTAAGCGTGTCATTGAAACGCCATTGTCTGAAGATGGGGTTGCCGGTATTTGTATGGGTGCGTCCTTAAATGGAATGTATCCAATCAATACCCATATTCGTGCGGATTTTGGATTGCTTATCTTTAATCAATTAATTAATCTTGCTGCAAAATATCGATATATGTTTGGGGGATTATTTGAGGTTCCAATGATGTTTCGTATGGTTATTGGAAGAAGTTGGGGTCAAGGCGCTCAGCACTCACAAAGCTTTCAATCGCTTTTGGGGCATATTCCAGGTTTGGTGGTAATAATGCCCTCCAACCCGCAATCCATTATTCAAAGCTACCGGCATGCTCGTAAACATCATAAGGGTCCTGTGGTGATGTTTGAGCATCGTCTGATGTATGAGTTGGAGTTTGAGGATAAGCCTAATCAAGATTTGCTCAACCCATTTGGAAGCCGCATAGATCGTGAGGGAGGTGATCTTACGATAGTGGCCACATCGGTGATGGTCCTTGAGGCAGCTAGAGCAGCAGACTACTTATCCCAGTTCGGAATTAATGCAGAAATTATTGATTTGCACTCTATTTCTCACCCTGATAATGATTTAATTTTCAACAGCGTCAAGAAGACGGGGCGTTTATTGGTTGCCGATACTTCTTGGTTACCATATGGTGTCGCTGCTGAAATGAGTAGGGTTATTGCTGAGCGGGATCCGGCTATTTTAAAGCAACCTATAAAGTCTTTGGGGATGCAACCAGCCCCATGCCCAACAGCCAAAACTTTAGAGGATTTTTATTACCCTGACGTTCGCGACATTGTTAATGCCTCTGCTTCGCTTGTGCATGGTGGGGATGATCATAGCGTTCCCCTCCCCCCAAAGCAGGCAATGACAGATTTTTATAAACACTTTAAAGGACCCTTTTAAAAATGAATCCATCAATAGATATCCCGATTCAATTACCCGGTGATATTAAAGATCAGCTAATTGGGAAGAAGGCTGTTGTAACAGGCGGCACCGGAATGATTGGGCGCGAGGTTGTTCGTTTATTGCTGGATCATGGTTGCTCTGTCACAAGTATTTCATTGGACGACCTCTCTTTGGATTCTAGGGCGGCTTATGTAAAAGGTGATTTATCTGATTTGAAATTTTGCCTAGACATTTGCTCTGGAGTTGATTACGTTTTTCACGTAGCAGGAATAAAAGGTTCAGTAGTTGTCACCAAAGAGAAGCCGGCTAGTTTTTTCGTTCCTTTGCTGATGATGAACACCAACATGCTTGAGGCTGCGCGTCGCAATAAGGTGGAGAAAGTCCTGTACACCAGCTCTATAGGAGCATATTCACCAGCAGAAATATTTATTGAAAGCAAGGATGATATAAATATTCCTCCAATGGATATGTTTCCGGGTTGGGCAAAAAGAATGGCTGAAATGCAAATTGATGCCTATCGAATTCAGTATGGAATGGATAATTTTGCGATAGTAAGGCCATCTAACATTTATGGGCCTGGTGATAACTTTGATGAGCAAAATGCTATGGTCATACCATCGCTAATTTCACGAGTTCTACGCGGTGATGACCCTGTTCAGATTTGGGGTGATGGGTCATCCGAGCGAGATTTTTTACATTCTACTGATGCTGCCATTGGGATCATTTTGGCATGCCTTAGAGGGACTGATGGCAAGCCTATTAATCTAGGTTGTGGTTACGGTATTACGATTAAAAATCTCGTGGAAACTTTGCAAGAAGTGACGCCATTTAAATCTTTTTTTGACACAACTAAGCCCTCTGGGTTTCCGCGTCGCATCATGGATATGAGTTATGCAGAGCAGCGAATTGGTTTTGTTCCGCAAATTTCTTTAAAGCAAGGCCTTTCTCAAGTTTGGGAGTGGTTTTCTAAAAATCAAAGCGAGCATCTTAATAAACAAAATTACTTTAGGTGATTCACTTGGATATTAATTTTGAGTTTCTCAACAAAAAAGCATTGCAAATTAGACGGACTGTTTTGCAGACGGCAATTTGGGGTGGTAAAGGACATATTCCACCTGCTTTTTCGTGGGCAGATATTGCTACTGCATTATTTTATGGAAATATATTGCAAATTAATCCTCAAAATCCAAAATGGATAGATAGGGATCGTTTTATATTGAGCAAGGGGCATGCTTGTCTATCCCTTTATGCGGCATTATCAGATTTAGGATTTTTTTCGAGAGAAGAGCTAAAGTTTTTTGCTGGAAACGGTTCTCTGTTGCCCGGCCATCCTGATGCTGAAATTCCGGGGGTTGAGGTATGTAGCGGATCGCTTGGGCATGGGCTTAGCGTAGGTGCTGGAATGGCAACTTCTGCAAAGTTAGGCGGTTTGCCTTGGTTTACTTATGTAGTTCTTGGGGATGGTGAATGTCACGAGGGCTCAATTTGGGAGGCCGCTATGTATTCCGGCCATCAAAAGCTTGGAAGATTGATTGCGATTGTCGATAGAAATATGCTTGGAGCCACTGACTTTACCGAAAATTATGCAAGTTTAGGTTCTATTGCTGCACGGTTTGAGGCATTTGGATGGGAGGCTGTAGAGGTAGACGGTCATAATTTTCACGAGCTTATACAGGTCTTAAGAGAGTCGCGGAAAAGATCTTTGGGCGAGCGGCCACTATGTATTGTTGCAAAGACCACCAAGGGCAAAGGTGTGGATTTTATGGAAAATTCAAAATATTGGCACCATCAAATGCCCAAAGGGGATCAAATTGATTTGGCATGGGAGATGCTAGGCGGGGTTCCGAAAAATGATTGAGCTTGTGAAGGATATGTTGGAAAAGCAATGCTTTGATTTTAGGGATGCTGTTTTTAACACGGTAGAAGCAATTATCGAAAAAGATCAAAATGCAGTTATTTTGACAAATGATATGGGCGCGATGGGATTGGATAAGATCTCGAAATTTGCACCTAACCGGGTTATTAATGTAGGTATAACTGAGCAGAATATGGTTGGTGTAGCTGCTGGATTAGCATTATCTGGCAAAACTGTATTTGTATATGGAATACTTTCTCATGTGGTATTTAGGGCTCTAGAGCAAATTAAGCTTGATGTTTGCGTGCAAAATCTTCCCGTAATTTTTATAGGGGTTGGGTCTGGTTTGGCATACGGGGTGGATGGCCCAACTCATCAGGGGGTAGAAGACATTGCCGTGTTACGTGCTCTGCCTAACATGACTATTTTTAATCCATGTGATGTCTATTCTGCATCATATTCAATTAATAAATCTTACGAAAAGCAATCTCCTTGTTTTATTCGAATAGATAAGGAAAATTTACCGCAACTATATTCCAGCCAGGATGATTTAAATTCTGGGCTACTCGTGCATTCGGTCGATGAGGGGGGGGTAAAGAGTGGGGCAATTATCTCTTCAGGCATGCTTGTCTGGTCGGCCCTCAAAGCGAAAGAAATACTTCTAAATGCTGGTATTGATTGCAGCGTAATCGATATACTATGCATTAAGCCGTTAAACATAAATTTATTGCAAGAGCTAACAAAAAATCTTGCGTGGGTAATTGTTGTAGAAGAGGCAATGAGCCCATCTTGTCTTGGCGAACTCATGGCAAGACATATTCTGATTAAGAATAAAAATATTCAGCAATATGTAACTTTAAATTTAGGCGACTCCTACTTGCTAGGGTCAGCTAAGCGGGAGTGGGCTTGGGAAAAATTTGGCCTAACTGCTGATGCAATCGCAAAAGTAATTTTAGAAAGACCAATGAATTGACCCAAAATATTTTTTTGAGAAGCTGCGAATGCTTGCCGCGCATTGGTTTGGGTACCATGGGTTATGGTGGTTTTTTTTCTAGGGATAGCTCTGAAAATCAGAAATTTATAAACCTCATATCAATGGCTTATGAGTTGGGCATAAGAGTCATCGATACTGCTGAGGTTTATGGTGCTGGGCTGGCGGAAGAGATAATAGGACAATTGCCCTCTAGCATCAATAAAGACTTATTTTTAATGACAAAGTTTTCCGCTGAAAACTCTGATACCAAGAAAATTGAAGAAGCCCTAAATGCGAGTCTTAAAAGATTAAGGCGAGAATGCATTGAGGTGTATCAGCCACACTGGCCCAATGCTGATGTAAATGTGGAAGATTTAGCTATTGCATTATTAAAGTTAGTTGAAAAAGGTAAGGTCAAACATATCGGGCTTTCAAATTTTTCAACCAATGATTATAAAAAAGCAAATGCAATTCTTGGCGAAAAAAGGGTTGATTTTATTCAGGCTGAGTATGGACCGCTAGAAAGAACTGTAGAGTCTGAACTGTTGCCAGAGATAATCAAAAATCACTCGATATTGGTTGGATATAGCCCATTTAGGAATGGAAATATTTTTGATGGAAAAAGTAAAAATTATCAAAACTTGTTCGATCTGGCAGAGAAGTATTCTGCAACAATTTCACAAATTATCTTAGCTTGGGTTCTGCGATCTGGCTCTGTAATTAGCATCCCTAAAGCAAGTTCAGAAGAAAGAATTGTAGAAAATTTTAATGCCTTGAATTTGACGATATCAGCGCTCGATCTAGAAGAAATCTCAAAAATGTTTGAGATGCTTACGGTAATGGTTGATATGAGACTTATTGACATCGGATCTGATGGCGATAGAAAGATTTATCTTTCTCTACAAGAGGCAATTCAAAATCCTCATAATTTGGTTCCTGGGCCAATGGATATCGCAAAGGAAATTGAAATGAATAATGGGATGCTAGCAAAACCAATAAAAATTAAAAGAAACGAAGAATCAGATAGATATACTTTAGTTGAGGGGCGAGTGAAGTTTTGGGGTTGGATGATTTTATACGGGGTCGAAAGCAAAGTTCCGGCGATAATAATTAATTAATTGTGAAAGATGAAAATGTCAGAAATTAAAAATGCAGTAGATATTAAACATTACTCTAGTAATGTAGAGGTTCAGGGACGCGAGAAAATGCTTGACTTATTAGAATCCAGTCCAATTCCTAAAGACCAACTTCTATCAAATATTGGCCTCTATATTGACTCTAAAAATTTGTCTAGAATTTTATTTATGAATCACTTGTATGAAAAAATTATAGATATACAAGGCGTTGCTATGGAGTTTGGTACTAGATGGGGTCAAAATGCAGCTCTGCTTGCTTCTTTGCGGGGTATATATGAGCCATTTAATCGCCATAGAAAAATTATTGCATTTGATACCTTTACTGGATTTCCGGCTTTATCAAGTGAGGATGGACATTCCGATTTAATGAAGTTGGGTCAGCTTAAAACTTCTGATAATTATGAAGAATATTTAGATTCAGTGTTGGATGCTCAAGAGGCCGTAAATCCTTTAAATCATTTGAAAAAACATGAGATATGTAAGGGCGATGCCATTGTTGAGCTTGAGAAATACTTGGCGGCAAATAAGGAAACTATTGTTGCATTTGCTTATTTTGATTTTGATATTTACGAGCCAACTAAGCGATGCCTTGAAATGATTCTTCCTAGATTAACAAAGGGTTCAGTAATCGGATTTGATGAATTAAATGATCCGGATTCCCCTGGAGAAACATTGGCTTTGATGGAGGTTATGGGGCTAATGAACATTAGGTTAAAGCGATACAGATATGCATCGCGTGTCTCGTATTATGTGGTGGAGTAGGGAATGAAAATTTGTGAAGATGAAACCAATGTTTTTGATATAAGTAAATTTGCGCAGCTGCTCGCAGTTTTGCCAGGTGACTTTTCAAAGGAGTGTATCCGTCTAATTGAAGAACAAGATTTCAGGTATAAAAAATTAAATCAAAAAATTCGTGATTCTGTAATTCTTAGGGTATTAAAAAGATTGAATGACGTATCTATGACCCCCTCTGGAGAGGCTTATCTTGAAAAATGGGAAAGTGGATGGGGTGAGAACAGAAAAGATTATGGTTTGACTGGGGACGTGAAAGATCTTCTGCCAAAATTTGTGAAAAAAAATGAGGTTGTACGTTTAGAGGGGGATTATGTATTGCCTCTTAATTCAGAGTTTGAAACTTCCTTTGTGAATGTTTTGCGTCAATTTGTATTCGAAAGGTTTTTGACTGGGTATCAAGATATTTTTGAGTTTGGCGCTGGAACTGGACATAATTTAGTCCATTTATCTCGAATATTTCCAAATGCCAAGCTAACTGGACTTGATTGGTCAACCGAAGCATGTAAGTTAATCGAGGAGGTTGGATTAAGGCTGGGCATTAATTTGACATCAGCAATGTTTGATATGTTTAAACCATCTAGTGACCTTCAAATACCTGACGGTTCTGCCTTATTTACTATTGGCGCATTGGAGCAGTTGGGACAAAATCATGAAGAATTTCTGAAATTTATTTTGAAGAGCAAATTTCAAATTTGCATTCATTTGGAGACGTCTTACGAAATATATGAGGAAGAAGAGTTATTAGATGCTTTATCAAAGCGTTATCTCGAAAAAAGGAATTGGCTTAAAGGTTATTTCGCAAGCCTAAGGAATGCGGAGTCTGAGGGTGCATTAGAAATAATATACCAAAGAAGAACTTTTGGCTCTTTATTTCATGATGGTTATACGATAACCGTATGGAAGAAAAAAAATGTTTAAGGGTTCGAGAGTTTTAGTTGCAGGCGGTACTGGGATGATTGGGATACCGCTTGTAAGAAAGTTTGTAGAAAATGGCGCTCACGTTTCTATTGTTTCAATGGATAACCCTGAATTTGCGAAACGCATCTTTGGCGATAGCGTTGCATTTAAAAGGCTTGATTTAACTACTGAGGCAAACTGTAGAGAGGCTGTTGCTGGAAATGAAATCATTTGCAATTTGGTTGGGATTAAAGGATCGGTTGGCATTGGTCAGTCAAAGGTAGCGAGTTATTTGGTCCCGATGCTACGTTTTCAAACAAACCTTATGGAGGCGGCGTTTAAGGAAAGCGTAAAAAGATTTGTTTTTATCGGCAGCATCTGCTCCTATCCTCAGGGTGAATTGCACGAAGAAGATAATGTATGGAATGGAATGCCGAAGCAAAATGATCGCATTCCGGGTATTGCAAAAAGAATTGGAGAGTTGCAAGCAGAGGCCTATTTATTGGAGCACGGATGGGATGCAGTGCGAGTCTTGCGTCCGGCAAACGTATATGGCCCATTTGATGATTTTAATCCAGCGTCAGCTCAAGTAATACCCTCATTGATTGCGAGGATCTTGAGCGGGGAAAATCCTCTAATGGTATGGGGTGATGGAAGTGCCAAGAGGGATTTCATTTTTTCTGAAGATGTTGCTTCATGGATATTGGAGTCAATATTAAAGGCGCCGCCTTGCGTGCCTATTAACCTGGGATCCGGAAATGCGGTATCGATACAAGAGTTAGTGGAGTTATTAAAAAAGATTATTAGACCATCCCTGGAGATTGGTTGGGATGCGAGTATGCCTTCTGGGGATCCATGTAGGCAACTCTCAATTGAAAGAGCAAGGTCCTTAATTGGTTATGAAGTGCTTACATCCCTTGAGATTGGTTTAAGGAGAACTGTAAATTGGTACAGAAGTGATAAAGATTTAATGAAATTAAAATAGGCTGAGGTTAAATAATGGTTGGAAAATATAAAAGGGAGTTTAATTTACCCCTTGCGGAATTATTGGATAGATTAACTATTACACAGATAAAGCTTGTAAAGCTTCCTGGAGACAAAACTAGTTTTATCTCGGAAATAAGAAAGATTGAGCATGACATTGATCAAATCATTTCAGAAAATGCTATTAAAGCAGATTCGGCTTTTATTAAAAATATAATTGCTTTGTCACAGATAAATTTGCATATATGGAATAATAAGGATCAGATGCAAGTAGTAATAGAAAAAGAAAGCGAGTATCTGGCGTTATTAAAATTTGCACATCAATTGAATGGCTACAGAAACAAAATTAAAAATACAATTTTGGAGAAAGAGAGTGGCGCATCCGAGCCGAGCAATCAAAAGTCAAACTTTGAAACTGATGGTTTGAATTTAGATATATCAATAGATTAATCTTTCGTGAGATATTTTTCACTAAAATTTAATCCTGAGAATGAGGTGAAGCTATCTTCGATTGGCTATGGAATGGGTGGTGGAATTGACTCCAATTTATATTCTGAGTCAGATATTTCAAGTAGGCTTAATGCGGCACTCAGCAATGGCATTAACTGGTTTGATGCGGCTGAGTCATACCATGGTGGCTATGCAGAAGAAATTTTAGGCAAGTCTCTTGGGCAAGTAAAAGACGCTTATTTTTTTACAAAATTCTCACCAACAAGCGGCTCCTCAAAGAATCTTAAACCAGCCCTTAATCGCAGTTTAGCTCGTTTAAAAAGAGATTACATTGATGTTTACCAAATGCATTGGCCACCAACAAAAGTTGAGGACTATCGTGAAATATTTCAACTTTTAGAAGATTTTAAGAAGGAGGGAAAAATTAGAGGTGTGGGTGTTTGTAATTTTGATTTGCAAAATTACACCGATCTTCAGAAGAGTGAGATTTCGCAAATTTGCTCAAGTCAGTTTGAGTACTCATTATTCAACTCTGAGAACCATAGGAATTTGAGTGAATTTCAGAGTAATAAAAAAATATTTTCTATAGCATATGGAGTCTTGGAGGGGATAAAGCGAAGGGCAGATTCTCCCGGGGCTACAGACATTTTGAAAATATTATCTGATAAATATTGTTTATCATCTTCTCAAGTTGTACTAAATTGGGCTGCTAGCAAGAATCTTGCAGTATTAACTTCTTCTAGAAGTGTTGCAAGAACTGCTGAGAACGTAAAGTCTTTAGAGGTTTGTATCGATAAAATGGATTTGGATGCAATTGACTTCTTTTACCCTGGCATGTCTCAGAATGTGAATATAGGTGATATTGAGTTTAATCAATCTGTTACGAATTATTATTGCTATCCCAATGAAATTGAGGCCTTGGAAAATAGATTAAACCTTAAGCCAAGTCCGGTGGATTTGGCGGAGGGGCTTAGGATGGGGGCTAACTATAAGCCAATAAAGTTGCTTAGTGGAAGGCGGCGCGGTGGGGGTAAGTATTATTACCTTCTAAATGGCATGGTTAGATATTGGGCCTGGAGGCTTGCCTACCCCAATAGTGTTTATGTACCATCGTATATTGTGGATATAGATTAATGAGTATAAAGAAAAAAGCTTTAATAACTGGAATTACCGGCATGGTTGGCTCCCATTTGGCGGAATATCTCCTGAAGAATACGGATTGGGATGTAATTGGTATGTTGCGTTGGCGCAGCCCCTTGGATAACATTTCGGGATTACTTGATAGAATTAACAATAAGGATCGGGTTTCCTTGTTATACGCAGACCTGCGAGATACTTTATCAATAGAGGCGGCCGTATCGCAATGCGTGCCGGATTATGTTTTTCACCTTGCGGCACAAAGCTATCCAAAGACTAGTTTTGATGCCCCTCTTGATACTTTGGATACAAATATACAGGGTACAGTGCGGGTATTAGATGCAATTAAAAAATACGCGCCCAATGCAAAGGTCCACGTTTGTTCGTCCTCTGAGGTTTATGGCAGGGTTTCGAAAGATAAATTGCCAATTAGCGAAGATTGCAATTTTCATCCAGCCTCTCCTTATGCCATTTCTAAAGTTGGTACGGATTTAGTGGGAAGATATTATGCAGAGGCCTATGGCATGTGCGTAATGACAACCCGAATGTTTACTCATACCGGGCCAAGAAGAGGGGATGTATTTGCTGAGTCTACGTTTGCAAAGCAAATCGCCATGATTGAGCATGGATTAATAGATCCCATTGTAAAAGTTGGGAATTTAAATAGTCTGCGCACAATTGCTGACGTTAGGGATGCGGTCAAGGCTTACCATATGCTTTTGACTGTGAATCCAATATCTGGTGAAAGCTACAATATCGGCGGAGAATATAGCTGCACCATAGGTGAAATCCTTAATTATTTAATCTCATTATCAACCGTAAACGATATAAAAGTAGAAGTTGATGGTGAAAGAATTAGGCCTATTGATGCCGATCTTCAAATTCCAAATCCGAAAAAATTTATGGATCACACTGGATGGAAACCTGAAATTTCTTTTGAAAAAACTATGCTCGATCTTTTGAATTATTGGAGAGATAGGGTGGGTGCTGAGGGCGCGAGATTCCTGACGAGATGAGCGATATAAAGTTTGCCAATGCTTTCGAAACACCCTTCTTTATAGTTGAGAAGTCCTTAGAAAATTATTCTGACAATATCCCTTATTTTCGCATTAATACCAATGATTCAATTATTTGCTGCTTGCTAGATAAGGACGATAACTTGCTGCTTGCAGAACAATTTAGGCCAAATTTAGGCTATAAAACTATTGAATTTCCGGCGGGTGGAATAGAGTCCGAGGAAACTCCTCTGGATGCGGCAATAAGAGAAATCAGAGAGGAGATGGGGGTGGAGTGTCAGCTTATACCTCTTGGCTCTTTTAGACTCATGATGAATAGAACCATAAATAAAGAGCATCTTTTTATTGGACTAACATCTGGTGAGTTAATTGGCCAAGGAGAGCAAGGCATAAAAACACGTGCTATACCCAGAAAAAAACTAATCAATGCAATTGATGGAAATGAATTAGAGCAATTAGCTGCGCTGGGGATTATTCAACTAATTAATTTAAAATTTGGAATTAATTTTTTATCTGACGATAAGGTTATAAATAAAATATGGAAATGAAAATTGAAAAAACGGACTTGAATGGCGTACTTTTAATAACGCCACCGACAATATTCGAAGACTTCAGGGGTGAATATATTGAAATTTATAATAAAGATCTCTATCAAAAGCATGGAATAAATGTAGATTTTATTCAAGATGATATTTCGGTATCAAGAAAAAATGTTTTAAGGGGCTTGCACGGCGATGAAGAAACATGGAAGTTGGTTAGTTGTCTATATGGATCATTTTATTTGGTAGTTGTAAATAATGATCCCGATTCAAGTCAATATAAAAAATCAATATCCTTTACTTTATCCGATAGGAATAGGCAGCAAGTATTGATACCACCAAAGCATGGAAATGGGCACTTGGTATTAACTGACCAAGCAATATTTCATTACAAACAGAATACGCAATACAACCGTAATGGTCAATTTACAATTAAGTGGGATGATCCTGAGTATGGATTATGGTGGCCATTAAAGAAGCCAATCTTGTCTATTAGGGATGAATAATGCAAAGTAAATTAAAAAGTTTTTTTTCAGGAAAAAAAGTTCTTGTAACGGGTGTTTCTGGATTTGTTGGAACAAATTTATCTAAAAGATTGGTTGATTTGGGGGCATCGGTAATTGGCGTAATTCACAATAGAGCACCTCAACTGTCACTAGATGAAGTGGATTACAAAACTGCTGATTTAACCATCTATGAAAATTGTTTAAATGTTTGTCAGAATGTAGATTACGTATTCATGTGTGCCGCTAATAGCTCTGGTGCAGCTGTTATGGAAAGCGCCCCATTAACTCATTTAACACCAAATGTGGTTATGAATTCTTACATGCTTGCAGCTGCTTATGAACAAAGGGTAGAAAAATTTGCCTTCATCAGCAGCAATACCGTTTACCCCGTTACTGATTTTCCTGTGAGTGAAGATGATGTTACACATGTGTTCTTTGAAAAATATCAGATCGTAGGTTGGATGAAGTTATTTTCTGAAGAGATGTGCAAGATGTATTCTCAACATATTAAGAATCCCATGTCAACATTAGTGGTCAGGCCCGGAAATCTATACGGCCCATTCGATAAATATAATACGAGCGAATCAAAAGTTATCGCGGCATTAATAAGGCGGTTTGCAGAAAAACAAAGCCCCTTGAGTGTATGGGGTGATGGTGAGGACATTAAAGATTTTTTATATATTGATGATTTTATTGAGGGGTTATTGCAGGCATTTGTCGCTAAAAATATTCATTCGCCAATCAACTTAGCATCGGGAATCCCTGTAAAAATAAAAGATGTAATCGAAAACTTAATTTCAATATCAAAAGATAAAAATCTGGAGATATATTTTGACAAATCAAAGCCTACAATGATTCCAAAAAGATTAATTTCAATTGAGTGCGCAAAGAATAAACTTCAATGGCGCCCATCTGTTGGTTTAAATGACGGTTTAAAAATCACATATGAATGGTACAGGGAATTTTATAAAAATTCTTCTCCTGACAATATATGATAATTAGCAAAACGCCTTTTAGAATTTCGTTTTTTGGGGGGGGTACCGACTATCCAGATTGGTATCGGAAAAGTGGTGGAGCGGTAATTAGCACTACTATCGATAAATATTGCTATATAACCTGCCGATATCTGCCACCTTTTTTTGAGTATAAATATAGGGTTCGGTATTACAGCAGGGAGGAAGCGCTAGCTATTGAAGATATTAAGCACCCATCAGTAAGAGAGTGCCTACTTTTCCATGCTATCGATAAAGGTGTCGAGATAGTGCATCATGCTGATTTACCTGCTCGATCTGGGTTGGGATCAAGTTCAACATTTACAGTAAGTCTTTTGCATGCATTATCGGCATTGAAACATGTAATGCCAACTAAATACGAACTCGCAATAAATGCAATAAAAATAGAGCAAGATAAAATTGGTGAGCATGTGGGCTCCCAGGATCAGACGGCGGCTGCATTTGGGGGTTTAAATAAAATTGAATTTGGGGGGTGCAATGAAATAAATGTTTTGCCAATGATATTAATGCCAGAAAATGAAAAAATATTTCAAGCCCACTTACTGCTATTTTTTACTGGATTTTCTAGAACCGCCTCAACTTTAGCTGAGACTCAAATTATTAAAATTCCCCAAAATGAGAAAATACTTCTAAATATGATGGCAATAGTGGGTGAAGCCGAATCCATACTCATGGCCTCTAAGCTTGATATGAATGCATTTGGCAAGTTAATGCATGAGCAGTGGATGATGAAAAAGGGTATAGATACCAAAATTTCAAATAATGAAATAAATGATATCTATGATTTAGGCATTGCTGCAGGTGCAATAGGGGGTAAATTACTAGGCGCCGGAGGAGGGGGTTTTATGTTGTTTATAGCCGAGCCATCTAGACATGAAAATATTAAAATAGCATTGAAAAATCTACTGCATGTACCAATTAGGATGGATAAAAATGGGAGTCAAATAATATATCACTCAAACGATGATGATTACTAACGAAAAATTTAATGATTTAGATCTAGTAATATTATGTGGTGGACTTGGGACGAGATTGGCTTCAATAATGGGATCAACACCAAAGCCATTAGCAAAAATTAACGGAATACCATTTTTGAGACTGCTAATAAATTATTATATAGAAAAAGGGTTTAAACGAATAATATTATGCTGTGGGTACCAGGCGGATAAGATTGTAAGCGAATTCAAGCCAAATGAGAAAGTTGAATGTATATTTTCAATTGAAACTAAGCCCTTAGGAACGGGTGGGGCAATAAAAAATTGCATACATTTAATAAAATCAGAAAAATTTTACGTAGTTAACGGCGACTCTTTCTGTGATGTTGAGTTGAATGATATGTATTTGCAGCACAATAGCAAGAGAGCGGCTTTAACAATAGCACTCACAGATAACATAGAGCGTAATGATGGTGGATCGGTTTTAATGGGTCATAACCAGAGAATAGTTTCATTTAGGGAGAAAAAACAGGGCGAAAAAATTGATAATTTATTAATAAATACTGGAATATATTTAATGGAATTAAATAGAATTTCGTTAGATATTATTCCGCCATTTTCATTAGAGTCTGATATTTTTGAAAATATGTCTAAGGAAAGAAAAGACATCTATGGGTATTATGAAAAAAATAAAATATTGGTAGATATAGGGACTCCAGAGCGATACTTTAAAAGCTTTGAATTACTTTCTCAATTAATTACTATAAAGTGATATGAAAAAAATTATTAAAAAATTATCATATACCTATATTCATATTCAAAAAAAGACAAAGTGGAATATATATCAATTATTAGTACTGATCTTATTAAGCGCGCTACTTGAGGTAGTTACGATTGGGGCCGTGCTTCCTTTTTTGGCCCTCCTATTTACACCAGATAGTTTTAGTAAAATTTTGGAAAAAAATTCAAATATAACAAAAATTAATATTATAAATGAAAATAATTATTTACAGGTAATAACATTTATTTTCATACTGCTTATAGTAGTTGCATGCATTGTAAGATTATTAGTATTATGGTTATCTTCTAAAATATCATTCAAAATTGGACTAGATATCGGATCATTAATGTATGAAAATATACTTTATAGAGATTATAGTTTTCATATATCAAAAAACAGCAGCGAAGTTATAGGATTACTAGCACATAAAACTGATATTTTAATATACTATGTAATTCAACCGTTGTTTGTCCTCATAAGTTCTGCTTTAATTTTCACCTCAATAATAGCAATCTTGCTTTATTTAAATCCTATTGGCATGCTGGTAATATTTATATTATTTAGTGCAATATATTTACTCAGCATTAAATTAACACACAAGAAATTACAAACCAATGGAAATATTGTTAATAAAATTACAAACGAAATTATTAAAAGTATACAGGAGGGGATAGGCGGTATTAGGGACATTATTTTAGATAATACCCAGGGGTATTATAGGGATAATTATTACAAGAAAGCGAAATTGTTAAGAGAAACACAGAGCAACAGTTTGTTTTTAAGTAGCTGCCCAAGAAATATTATTGAAGCATTTGCTTTGTTTTTAATAGTGATAAGTTGTTATTTAATGTTTTTGTTTGATTCTGAAAACATTAACAGATATATACCCATTATCGGAGTAATAGTATTGGGTGCACAAAGAGGTTTGCCAGTTTTGCAACAAGTCTTTTGGGCCTGGGCTAATATACATGGCCACCTAAATCTTCTAGACGAAGTTAATAAAAACCTAAGCCATGAATCACATTATAAAATAAATAAAAATAAGAACAAGTTAAGTTTTGAAAAATCAATTACATTAAAAAATATTTCATTTCGATACAATAATAATTCAAAATGGATATTAAAAGATTTTAATTTGAAAATTAATAAAGGTGAAATTATTGGCGTAGTTGGAGAAACTGGGCGTGGTAAAAGTACATTAGCAGATATAATCTTGGGCCTGCTTAACCCAAGTAGTGGCTTAATGTTAGTTGACGATAATATTGTCTCTAATTCTAACATAAAAGAATATCAATCTATTATTGCTCATGTTCCTCAGGATATATTCTTAATGGATGGATCAATTATTGAAAATATTGCTATTGGTATTCCAAAAAATGAAATTGATCATCACAGGGTAATAGATTGTTCAATGAAAGCAAATTTAAAATCAGTAATTGAAGCTTTTGAAAATGGTTATGAATCTAATGTCGGCGAGAGAGGCATAGGGCTGTCTGGAGGACAAAAACAAAGGATTGCTATTGCAAGAGCTTTGTATAAGGGCGCACAAATATTGGTTTTTGATGAGGCAACAAGCGCGTTGGATGCGGAAACCGAAAAAAATGTCATGGAATCTATATATTCAATCGGTGAAAATATTACAATAATCATTATCGCGCATCGTATTTCCTCGCTTAATGGTTGTACTAAAGTAATAGAGTTATAAATGAATTATATTAAAACAATCGATTTTATTTTTACTGTAAAAAATGACAACTATCATTTGGATACAATAGAAAGAATAAATAAATCCCTAGATTACAACCTTAAGGCTTTAGAAATTTGCGGGTTACTAAATTTTGTAAACTTTATTATAGTTGATGTAAGTGAATGCGATAAAGTTTCCACTTTAATTTCATTGGATAGTAAATATAAGAAGAACGTACAATTTATTGAATTAAAATTAGGGCATAAAAGTGATGAAGAATTTAATGTAGCTAAGTGCCTTAATATAGGTTTTAAATACGGTACATCAGATTATGTTTTATTTTCGTCTAATGATATATTTCTTGGTATTAAATCCTGGGCTAATATTTATAATTTTCTATCTAAAAATAATAAAGATATAAATTATTTTACAAGGAGAATATTTATACCTTTAGAGTTTTATGATAAAAATCCTACATTTGATGAGTTGGATGACTATATTAATTCTGCCTTCTTAGAAATTGGTGAGCTATCTAAAACTTATGGTGGAGCCGGTATTATCGGTGGAAGTCGTGCCATTATAGAATCTATATCAGGCTTTAATGAGCAAATGACTGGCTATGGCGGTGCAGATTTGGAGCTAATTTGGGAGGCGTCAATGAAATCACTTCCAATTGATCTTTCAGTTTCACATGGGGTATTTAGTTATAAGATACCTTACAGTAACGTTGGCACACGTTCTAATGCTATAAGGAAACTTCATGACTATAGCAAAATAGGATTTAGAGGTAAAGTTTGGGGAAATGATTCTAGTTTCTCACCTAAAATTTCTAATGAATTTGTAACGATTTTTCCTAAAATTTATAAAAAAAATCCCCCCAAATTAAAGTTAATAGACGCATACAATTTATGTAAAATTTCGTTTCTCTTTTTTAATCAATTGAAATACAAAGATTTATTAAGTATTATTTGTATATACTCTATCGCAAAATCAAAAAAATATTATAATATTTGCTTTTATGGTTCAAATCCTGTGTATTTGCCTATCTTTGCGGCCTTAGGAGATAGAACATTAACTTTAATATCTGAAATTGTAGATGGCAATAGGCAGCAAATTTTCGATATAAAAATGCATTTAGATAGAGATTTTAAGTATTTACATAAAAAATATCATTTTTTTGGACTAAGTATATCATTTTACAATAATAATATATTCAACAATAATTATATCTTAAAAAAAATAACTGAAAGTGAAACTTATTTTGTTTTTGAAAATAATAAACAATATTTAAATTTTGTTAATAAAATCAGTGAGCATAAAATAAAAATTAATAATTCCAGTTATATTCTAAACAATAGTAATTTAAATAATTTTACATCTAAATTCGATTTAAATACATTAATATTATTTTTAATTTTACAGTGCCTTCAATTTCTTAAATTATTTCTTCCTAAATCAGCCCAAAATATTTTTAAATTTTTTCATAATAAAAAATTATCATGAATATACTATTCCTTAGCGCTGAAGATTACTATTCTTCATATCCAGAACAATATCTCCCTATTTACAATAAAATCCTTAAAAATAATTTCAAAGTCAATTTCAGATATATTTTTAGACATACCCAATCTGAAAATATTGTTAATTTAAACAACGGAATATTTTTAATCCCAAGACATAAAGAAAATTTTGGGATATTTTTTTCATATTATGACTATTTTATTAAAATAAAAAGTTGTATAAAAAAAATTAATAATGAATATAAGATTGAACTAATTCATAGTTTTGATGAGCCGATGATGGGCTTGGCCTCATATCTATTTTCAAGAAAAAAATCAATACCCTTCATATATCAAGTTACCCATTTAAAGGAAGAGGAAACTTTGCTCTATGTGAGAGCTGGAATAAATGGCCACTTCATAAAAAATTACCTCAAGGGTAAGTTTGGGTTTATTTTAAGAAATTGGCTTTTAAAGAAAGCAAATATTGTCTTTGCGGTTAGTCTAGAAATGAAGAAGTTATTTATTGATTATGGAGTACAACCATCTAGGATTGTAGTTATCCCAGCCGCCATTAATTTTAATATTTCAACTGAACGAACTAGTAAGGAGGTATCAGAGTTATCTAGCAAATATAAGCTCGCGGGGAGTAAAGTGATTTTTTATATGGGAACTCTAAACCGGTTTAGAAAGTTAGATATCTTGCTTGATATCTTAAAGCGAGTTAATGCTCAACTTAATAATACTAAACTATTGGTTGTGGGTGGAACGGATTCGGATAGAGAGTGGTTTAAATCAAAGGTTGACGAGTATGGATTGGGCGATAAAGTTGTTCTTACTGGATTAGTTGATAGAAATAGTCTTTATTCTCACATTATGCTTGGGGATGTATGTCTTGCTCCTTATGAAAAAAATATAGTCAATAATTGCAATTCACCCGTTAAGCTGCTTGAATACATAATGATGAAAAGATTCGTTGTTGGTACTAATATACCCTCTCAAATCTGGCTGATTAGTGAATATCAGAATGGAATTACAGTTGACCATGATGCTGAAAGTTTTTCCAAAGCAATAATTAATTATTTTGAGCGACCTAAAGATATATCTGCTGATTATTTCACTCAATGGCTGGAGGAAAGCAGAAGCTTTGAGGCTATCGGGGAAATAATTAATGATTGTTATAAAAGCTTAACTCATTCGGTCAAATGATTTTTTTAATATTAATTTTAATAGTTATTTTCTCTTTTGCATTTTCTAGTAAAATTAATGGGGTTTATTTAACACCTCTTTCAATTTATACGATATCCTTCTTGCTTCCATCCGCAATAAATATTTTTACAGATAATCCTGAGGTTATCTTGGCTGACTGGTTATATTTGGTTATTATTTCCGCTTGGTTTTGTTTCTTCATAGCATATGTCTTGACTATGTATTTTTTTGGCTATTGTGATTCTAAAATTAAAATTGATAACATAATTTGCTTGGAGTCTATATTTAATAAAAATTTCTATACTAAAACATTATTTTTAACCGTAATATCGATATTTTCAACATTAATATGTTTATACTTTGTTTATACTGAGTTTGGTTTTAACTTTTACTCTTCGGGCAGGGATTATGAGTTAGTTTTTGGAAAATATTCTTTTATAAATTATATATATTATACAAATCTTCTTGTAATAATATTATCATCAGTTGGCATATATTTATCCAAGGATCATAATAGAGCATATCAATTTATTAGAGCAATATCGCTTTTGCAGTGCATTCTTAATGGTCAGAAGAGTTTAATAATAATCGCTATATTATTTTCATTTTACGCGAAATATTTAATTCAAATTAAATTTAAATTTTCACAATTTTTATATATCTTTCTATCGGTAGTTTTTATATTTTTTCTTGTAACATTATTAAGAAATTCCGGTGATACTGAATCAATTTCATTTGAGTATTTATTCTACATAATAGAATCTTATATTACATATAATTACAAAAATCTCCAAAATATTATTTATTATGATTATCATGATATTAGCGGATTACCTTTTGTGGGCTATTATGATAAATTTATAAACGTATTATCAGGAAATTTTAATTCTATTTCAGTTTATACTGATTTATACGACACCACTTATTATCTTGAAAATGAAGGCTTTAATGTAATTACCTATTTAGGCCCACTTTATAAATCCTATGGTGGTTTATTTGGTATCTTTTTTGGTACTTTTATAATAGGCGTGTCTAGCTCTTATTTCTATTTTAAATTTTATAAATCACCTTCAATCTTTTTATTGATACTAAATGTAATTTTCCTAACTGTAATTTCACTTTCTTTTTCGGCTTTTGAGTTCTATAGGCTACAGTTTTGGTATATCGTATTACTGACATTATTGTTATTTTAATTCTCCATTTATGAAAAAAATATTTATTACTGGTTGTGCTGGCTTCATAGGTAGCAATCTGACTGATAGACTTTTATCTAATGGCTATCAAGTACTTGGCTACGATAACTTGCATACAGGTCAGCTAGAATTTTTATCTAATGCCTTTAATTGTTCTAATTTCAATTTTATTGAGGGCGACTTATTAAATTCCGATCTTTTGCTTAAATCCTTGGCCGGAGTTGATGCCGTTTTTCATCTGGCTGCCAATGCAGATGTTAGGTTTGGAACCGACTATCCACGTAAGGATTTGGAACAAAATACTATTGCTACATACAATGTTTTGGAGGCAATGAGGGCTAATGGGATAAAAAACATTGCCTTTTCATCTACGGGGTCTGTTTATGGTGAGTCTCCTGTAATTCCAACCCCGGAAGATGGCCCTTTCCCTATTCAAACATCTTTATATGGTGCATCCAAATCTGCTTGTGAGGGATTAATTTCGGCTTATTGCGAAGGCTTCGGATTTCAATCCTGGATCTTTAGGTTTGTCTCTATTCTGGGTGAGCGTTATACACACGGGCACATCTTTGATTTTTATCAAAAGTTAAAAAAAGACCCAACTTGCTTATCAGTTTTAGGGAATGGAAAGCAACGCAAGTCCTATCTGTATGTCCATGACTGCATTGATGCCATTATGCTAGCTGTTCAAAAAGCAGATGAAAAAGTTAATATTTTTAATCTTGGTGTTGATGGTTACGTAGAAGTTAACGATTCAATAGGATGGATTTGCGAAGAGTTGGGTGTGAAACCGCGGCTTGAATATTCTGGAGGTGATCGCGGCTGGATTGGTGATAATCCTTTTATTTTCTTGGATACCAAGAAAATTGAATCTCTGGGTTGGACTCCAAAGTTTAATATTCAGCAGGGGGTGATAAAAACTGTTCAATATCTCAAAAATAATGAATGGGTATTTGATACTAGAGGCGGTAAATGAAGGTATGCGTTCAGGGTCTTTGGCATTTGGGCTCTGTAACAGCTTCTTGCCTAGCATCCGCAGGCCATCAGGTTATAGGACTTGATTCTGATCCAGCTGTTATAAGCTCTCTAGATTCAGGGAGGGCCCCTCTCTTTGAGCCTGGTTTAGACCTTCTTGTTGCCGATGGCATTAAAGTTGGTGCGTTGGAATTTACAAGCAACATAGAATTGGCGTGCAAAAATGTGGATGTATTGTGGGTCACATTTGACACACCAGTTGACGATGATGATATTGCGGATATTAATTTTGTATTAAATCAAGTTAAAACTGCTATTTCATTGCTGCCTGACGGCGCTCTAATATTGGTATCTTCACAGCTTCCGGTTGGCTCAATTGCAACTTTAGAAAAGTATGCAAAAGACTTGATGCCAAATCGAAGAATTTCTTTCGCCTGCTCTCCCGAAAATCTAAGGCTTGGAAAGGCAATAGATGTATTTCTTAGCCCCGATAGGGTTGTCGTAGGCTATCGCACTCATGAAGACCGGGTCATACTAGAGAAATTACTTTTACCAATAACTCAAAAAATTGAGTGGATGTCAGTAGAGTCTGCCGAAATGACTAAGCATGCTATTAATGCATTTCTAGCTACTTCAGTTACTTTTGCCAATGAAATTGCAGCCATTTGTGAGTTGGTTGGCGCAGATGCTAAGCAGGTTGAACGTGGCTTGAAGACGGAGTCTCGCATTGGGCCTAAAGCTTATGTATCTCCTGGAGGGCCATTTGCGGGCGGTACCCTAGCGCGAGATATTGAATTTTTGGGAGAAATTAGCAAGAACTACCAACTCACAACACCCTTGTTATCGTCCGTAAGGCTCAGTAACGACGCTCATAAAAAATGGGTTCGGCGTAAGTTGCTCGAGCGCTACCCAGACCTTGGGGTTATTAAGGTGGCAGTATGGGGTCTCACATATAAGGCTGGTACAGATACTTTGCGGCGCTCACTAAGTGTAGAGATGATTAATTGGCTGCTTGAACATGGTGCTCAGATCCAGGTTTATGACCCTGCCGTTAAAGAGTTGCCAATTAATTGGGTTGGCCGCGTAAAACAGTGCATGAGCGCTCTCGAGGATCTACGTGAAATTCAGGTATTGATAGTGGGCACTGAATGGCCCGAATTCAGGGAGGATGCGAAGCAGTTATCAAAGTTTGCGAATTCTGATTTGTTAGTGATTGATGCAAACCGGCATTTGCAAGAAAGCCTTGCGGATGCGCAAATAGACTTCTTATCAGTTGGATCAAGACAAGCTAATTCAAAGTTCAATGAAAAAAATATTATCAAATAAAGTGGCCATTATTTCGGGCGCCAATCAAGGATTGGGTTTGGAAATTGCTAAAAAATATGCTGCTGCTGGAGCAAATCTCATGCTCTGCGCTCGGGATGAGCGCCTATTAAATATTGCTTTGACGGAGGTCAAGCAGTGCGCAGCCGTTGATCAATTAATTCTTGCGAAAAAGACAGATGTTTCAAATGAAATAGATGTGGGCAATGTAATTGAGTCAACATTTAATCAGTTGGGGGCATGCCATATCCTGGTAAATAACGCTGGAATATACGGACCCAAGGGCAATGTTGAGGAAGTAGATTGGGCTGAATGGATTAAGGCTATTGAGATCAATGTGTATGGTTCTGTATTGATGTGCCGAGAATTAATACCCCATTTTAAAAAACAGCGTTATGGAAAAGTGATTCAATTATCTGGTGGCGGTGCAACTAATCCGTTGCCAAAAATTAGTGCCTATGCTGTATCAAAAGCGGCGATAGTGCGATTTGCAGAAACCCTTGCTGAAGAAGTGAGAGGGTTGGGCATCGATGTAAATGCAATTGCGCCTGGAGCATTAAATACTCGCATGCTTGAAGAAATTTTAATAGCTGGCCCAGAAGCGGTTGGTAAAGACTTTTATGAGAGATCTCTAAAGCAAAAAGAATTAGGTGGAGCATCAATAAATCGCGCGGCAGAGTTGGCGCTGTTTCTAGCTTCTTCGCGCAGTGATGGTATTACAGGAAAATTAATTAGCGCAGCTTGGGATAATTGGGAGGAGTGGCCAAATTATATTTCTGAGCTTGATAAGACTGATGCATTCACTCTGCGAAGAATTGTTGGCCGTGATCGTAATATAGATTGGGGTGACAGATGACTGAAAAAAATCGTGTATTTGGGGTGGGCATTATTGGGTGTGGGTTAATAGGTCAAAAAAGAGCTAATGCATTAGGATCTGGTGGTAAGTTAATTGCATGTACTGATATTGCTATCGAAAGAGCTAAATCTCTAGCTAATCGCTTTAACGCCAAATCATTTAATGATTGGAGAGATTTAATTGCTATAAAAGAGATTGATATCGTGATCATCTCTACATTGCATGACTCTTTAGCAGAAATTACTTTGGCCGCAGTCAACTCTGGCAAAAACGTATTGGTGGAAAAGCCAGCTGCAAGAACTAGTGCTGAGCTAGATCCAATTTTTATGGCATTGCAGGAAAGGAGTGCCAAGGTTCATGTTGGTTTTAATCACCGCTACCATCGGGCCCTAAGAAAATCCAAAGAGATTGTTCTTTCTGGTGTTTTAGGTGAGCTAATGTTTATACGTGCGCGCTATGGACATGGCGCTCGTTTGGGCTATGACAAAGAATGGCGTGCCGACCCTAAATTATCTGGTGGGGGAGAACTAATTGACCAAGGCCCTCATTTAATAGATCTCTCGCGATGGTTTTTGGGTGACTTTTCTGAAATCGATGGTTTTGCCCACACCTACTATTGGAATATGCCAGTTGATGACAATGGATTTATGCTTTTAAAGACCCCCAAAAAGCAAGTGGCTTTTTTGCATGCGTCATGTACCGAGTGGAAAAATCTTTTTTCCATGGAGATTTATGGCAAAAATGGAAAATTAGAGATTTCTGGATTAGGTGGTAGTTACGGGCTAGAGAAATTGACCTATTACAAAATGCTTCCCCAAATGGGTCCACCCGAGACTGTGTCGTGGGAGTACCCCATGAGTGATGATTCATGGGCTGTAGAGATGGCTGAATTTTATGAAGACATTCGGTTGGATCGTACCCCTGCGGCTGGGCTAAATGATGCCTATCAAGCCTTAAAAATAATAGAAAAAATTTATAAGGATTCTGGATATGATCATTGCGCGTAGCCCGCTTCGCATTACTTTAGGAGGTGGCGGAACTGATCTAGCTTCCTATTATGAAGATCATGAAGGTTTTTTAATTGCAGCGGCGATTGACAAATATGTCTATGTAACCGTGATGCGTCCTTTTACCGAAGGTATTTATCTCAAATACAGTCAATTGGAGCATGTTGAGAAAATTGCAGATATACAGCATCCGATTATTCGGGAGGCTTTGGACATTATGGGTTTTCGTACGCCGCAAGTAGAAATCACCACACTTGCAGATATTCCCGCGGGGACTGGTCTTGGTTCTTCGGGTAGCTTCACTACCGCATTACTCAAGGCGCTTTATACCCATCGTAAACGCCATATTCACCAAGAAGAGTTGGCAGAGCTGGCTTGTCATATTGAGATTGATCGTCTTTGCGAGCCCATTGGTAAGCAAGATCAGTATATTGCGGCAGTAGGAGGTCTAACTTGCTTTACTTTCCATAAAGACGGAAAAGTAACGGCCACTCCTTTGAAGATTAGCATGGAGACTATGTTTGATCTTGAGGACAATTTACTGCTCTTTTTTACCGGTTTTTCAAGAAGTGCTAGTGGGATTTTAAAAGATCAAAAGGTAAAGTCGCAGCAAAATGATGCTGACATGATCGCGAATTTACATTACGTAAAGGATTTAGGGCGCAAAAGTAAGGCGGCATTAGAGGGGGGTAACACCAAATTATTTGGTGAGCTAATGCATGAACATTGGGAGCATAAAAAGCGTCGCTCAGGCGGTATGAGTAATCCTAAGATCGATGAGTGGTATCAATTAGCTGTAAATAATGGTGCGATTGGTGGAAAGTTAGTTGGCGCTGGCGGCGGCGGATTTTTGATGTTTATGGCAAAGGACCGTACTCAATTGCGTAAGATGATGGCTGAGTCTGGCTTAGAAGAAGTGCGCTTTAAATTTGATTTTGAAGGTGCTAAAGTGATGATGTCTTCCTAATGTATCCCGTCGCAATCTTAGCGGGTGGTTTGGCAACGCGTCTACGCCCTCTAACTGAAGATATCCCTAAGTCACTCATTGAGGTAGCTGGGGAGCCATTTATTTGCCATCAACTGGAATATCTTCGTAATCAGGGTGTTAAGTCGGTTGTTTTATGTATTGGATTTTTAGGGGAAATGATTCAGGAAGTCGTGGGTAACGGATCTCAATGGGATATGAATGTTAGCTATTCACCAGATGGTCCAGCCCTACTGGGTACGGGAGGCGCACTCAGACGGGCCCTGCCATTACTTGGGGAGCATTTTTTTGTCCTATACGGAGACTCTTACCTACCTATTGATTTTTCTGATGTGGAAAAAACCTATGTAGCTAGTGGTAAGAAGGGATTAATGACTGTGCTGAAAAATCAGAATCAGTGGGATAAAAGTAATGTGGAGTTTGATGCTGGTCACATTATTGAATACAACAAGACTGTCATTCGACCTCAAATGCATTACATCGATTATGGCTTGGGATTACTACAAGGTGCTGCATTAAACGCTTATCCTGCTGGACAGTCTTTCGATCTTTCAAAAGTTTATAATGATTTTTCATTGGTGAGTGAGTTGGCTGGCTATGAAGTTTTTGAGAGATTTTATGAAATTGGGTCTCACCAAGGAATTGCTGATACCCAAGCCTATATATTTGAGAAAACAGCAAAGGGCGGTTTATGAGTTATGCAAAACAACATTTGCAAGAAGCAGTAGAGATCATCGAAAAGATGGATGTGGCCGCAATTGAAAAAATGGCAGATCTTTTAGCTCAAGTTAAAACAGATGGCGGCCGAATCTTTTTTTTAGGCGTAGGAGGTAGTGCGGGTAATTGTTCGCATGCCGTAAATGATTTTCGGAAAATTGTTAGCATTGAGTCTTATGCCCCTACTGATAACGTGTCGGAGTTGACTGCGCGCACAAATGATGAGGGGTGGGCTTCGATTTTTGTTGAATGGCTCAAGGTTAGCAAACTTACACCTAAAGATATGCTGTTCATTTTTTCTGTTGGCGGCGGCAATCTAGAAAAGAATATCAGCCCTAATTTAGTTGAAGCTTTGAAGTATGCCAAATCTATAGGTTCCAAAGTAATCGGGGTGGTGGGTCGCGATGGGGGGTATACCGCTCAAGTCGCCGATGCTTGCGTGATTGTTCCAACGGTGAATGCCGATAATGTAACCCCTCATTCAGAAGCCTTTCAGGCCGTGGTTTGGCACCTCTTGGTTTCACACCCTAAGTTAAAAGCAAATCAAACTAAATGGGAATCTACGGCTAAATAAGCCGTTGACATAAATTCATTGAGGCGTGCAGTCTTTTTAGATCGGGATGGGGTAATTAATCGGGCGATTGTGCGCGATGGTAAGCCTTACCCTCCAGCCTCTTTAGAAGAGCTAGAAATATTGCCAGGGGTTCAAGAGGCCCTCCAAAAATTGCATGATGCAAATTACTTATTGGTAGTGGTGACTAATCAACCCGATGTAGCGAGGGGTAATTCTAAGAGGGAGGATATTGAGCTAATGAACGCCTTTTTATCATCTCAATTGCCAATAGATGATTTTAAAACTTGCTATCACGATAGCGGGGATAAATGCAGTTGTAGGAAGCCATTACCTGGGGCATTACTTGAAGCAGCTCAAGAGCACAATATCGACTTATCTAAAAGCTTTATGGTTGGGGATCGTTGGCGCGATGTTGAAGCGGGAGCTTCCGCTGGATGTAAAACCTTTTTTATCAACTACCGTTATGCGGAACAAAAACCAGATGCACCTGATTTTATCGTGTCATCTTTGTTGGAAGCAGAAAAAATTATCCTTGGAGAGTTTTAAATGAAAAAAATAGAAGAGTTAAAAGTAAAGATTTTTGCTGATGGAGCTGATAAGGCAGGGATGCTTGAGATGTACGAAAAGCCTTTTGTGAAAGGCTTAACTACCAATCCCACATTAATGAAAAAGGCGGGCATTACAGATTACCGAGCATTTTGTAAAGATATTCTCACGTCGATTAATGACAAACCACTTTCGTTTGAAGTGTTCTCTGACGATTTTTCAGAAATGGAACGTCAAGCAATAGAGATAGCCAGTTGGGGGGACAATGTCTATGTAAAAATCCCCATCACGAACACTAAACAAGAAACTTGTTATGCGCTAGTAGAAAAACTTGCAAATCAAAAAGTTAAATTGAATGTGACAGCACTAATGACTCTTGATCAGGTGCGCAATGTGGTTGACTCTCTAGATCCAAATACCTCTAGTTATGTCTCAGTCTTTGCTGGTCGTATAGCTGATACTGGTTATGACCCAGTGCCCCTTATGACTTCTGCGGTAGATATATTGAAAGCGGCCCCTGCTGCAGAGCTTATATGGGCAAGCCCACGGGAGCTATTAAATATATTTCAGGCTGATGAAATAGGTTGCCATGTTATTACGGTTACGAATGACATTCTGAAAAAATTGTCACTTGTAGGTTATGATCTAGATCAGTACTCTTTGGATACGGTAAAGATGTTTTATGCGGATGCTCAATTGGCTGGTTTTAGATTGTAAATATGTTTAAAATTTATTTACTTTAAATATTAATGAGAGCTTTGGTTACCGGGGGTACTGGCTTTATAGGAAAGTTCCTTGTTCGAGAGCTCTTAAGTAGAGGTAACGATGTATCGATATTGTCTCGATCGGATCATCTAAGCCACTTTAATTCCCCAATTTTAAAATACATCAAGTGTAATTTACTAACTGCTAGTCCTGAAGAGCTTACTTGTGCAATGAAAAATATTGATGTTATTTTTCATTGTGCTGGACAAATCAAGGATGAAAGCACAATGTCTGCGTTACATATAGACGCTACTAAAAAACTTGCCTTAGTTGCTTCTGGCAAAATTAAGAGGTGGGTACACCTAAGTAGCGTGGGAGTGTATGGAAATCTAGGATACGGGGACATTACTGAAAACACTAAATTAGCACCCTTTGGAGTATACGAAGAATCTAAACTCAAATCTGATGAGTTGATTTTTGATGCTGGGGAGAGAGGATTTTTTGAATATTCGATACTAAGGCCCTCCAATGTTTATGGGTTGGAGATGAGCAACCAGGCGCTATATCAGGTTATGTCAGCAGTCAGTAAAGGAATCTTTTTTTATATTGGCCCATCAGGCGCTAGCGCAAACTATATTCATGTCGATAATGTTGTTAAAGCACTTTTGCTTTGTGAATCTTCGCTTGAATCAAATGGGCAAATATTTAATCTATCCGATCACTGTACCCTAGAAGATTTGATTGGATATATTGCTAATGAACTTTGCGTACAAGTGCCCAGATTAAGGTTGCCAGCTGGGGTAGTCAGGCTCATTTTTGAGTCTCTTGAGCCATTGCTTCAACTTCCGTTAACAAAAAAGAGGATTGATGCTTTAACAACAAGAGCAATCTACAAAAATGACAAAATAATTGCTAAGTTAGGTTATAGCCCACAGATTTCCATTGAAAAAGGCATAAGGGATCTTACGCAATATTGGAATACTCTCTCGTAATGATCGAAGACTCTGGCGAAAATAAACTAATGCATAGCAAGCTTACTGGAGTAAAAATTGCTTGTGTTTCAACAACTCCATTTTCTGTAATGACTCAGCTTAAAGATCAAATTAAGCATTTATCGAATGCTGGGGCGCTAATAACTGTTGTGACAGGCAGGGGTATAGTCACCGAGGGATGGGACCTACCTCCAAATGCATCACATTATGAAATCAATATTGTAAGAAATATTTCACCGCTTAAAGATCTTTTTGCCTTGGTTGGCTTAATAATATTTTTCTATAAAAATTCATTCGACATTATCCATTCTACAACCCCAAAGGCGGGCCTATTGGCTTCGCTGGCAGGGTTTATCGTGCGAGTGCCAATTCGCTTACATACATTTACTGGTCAACGTTGGGTACATATGCAGGGTTTGTCTAGGTTTCTTGTGCGCCAATCTGATTCTTTAATAGGCTTATTTAATACCGACTGCTACGCTGATAGCTGTAGTCAAAAAGAATTCTTAATAAAAGAAAAAGTCATAAAAAAGAATTCAATAAATGTAATTAGCTCGGGCTCACTTGCTGGTGTCGATTTAGATAGATTTAATGCTAATAATTTTTCATTGAATGAATTGGACGAAGTTAGGGAGGTATTAGGGATTTCGAAAGAATCCCATGTATTACTATTTGTTGGACGAATAACAAAAGATAAAGGGGTTGATGAATTAGTTGAAGCTTTTATGAAGTGTAGAGATCAATATGGCGATCTACATTTAATACTGTTGGGCCCTATTGATTCAAATGATCGAAAGGGCATCATCGATGTCTCTAAATTAAGGGCTATAGACAAGATCCATGTTTTGGAGTACACCCATAATCCTGAGAAATATATGGCTATAGCCGATATATTGTGTTTACCTAGCTATCGTGAAGGCTTTGGTACAGTAATAATTGAAGCTGCTTCCATGGGGGTTCCAGCAATCGGTACGCAAATATATGGTTTATCTGACGCGATCTCAGATGGAGTTACGGGGCTATTAGTAAGGCCGAGAGACTCTGAAGATCTCGCTCGTGCTATTAAACTGCTTTTAGATGACTCACCATTAAGGATTAGGTTGGGTCATTCGGCAAAAAAACGGGCATTTACTAATTTTTCATCCAAATTAATAAATGAGGCCCTTGTTGCTGAATATTGCAGGCTTTTAATGCGGAGGAACTAATTTATGATGAGAGTTTTAGTGACAGGAATAGTGGTTTCATAGGAAAAGAATTGTGCCTCCATTTAATCCAAAAAATTATATCGTGCAGGCTATATATAGGAGGTCGAAGTGCGATTATTTAACTGATGCTGGTTGTGAGGCTTTAAAAGTTAAGTCAATGACTGGGCAGACTCAATGGAGTGAGAGATTGAGGGGGTGCGATTGCATCATTCACTTAGCAGCCATTGCGCATAAAAAAGGAATAATGAATAACCCAGAAGAATATAGGGTCGTGAATGTAGAATCTGTATTGAATTTAGCTACCCAGGCTGCTGATGCTGGTGTTTCACGTTTTATATTTATAAGTTCAGTTGGGGTCAATGGAAATAAAACTCTTCATAATCCTTTTTCGGAGAGTGATGCCCCTAATCCAAGTTCAGTTTATGCCATTGCAAAGTATCATGCAGAAATGGATTGCAAGAGATTGCTGCAAGAATGGGGCTGGAGGTTGTAATAGTCCGACCGCCTTTAGTCTATGGAGCAAATGCCCCTGGCAATTTTGGTTTGCTATTGTCTTGGATAAAAAAAGGGCGCCCATTACCTTTTGGCGGTATTGTTAAAAACCGACGTAGCTTTATATCTATAGGAAATTTAGTGGATTTTTTGTCAAAAGCTATTGAGCACCCTAGGGCTAAAAATGAAACTTTTCTGGTTAGTGATGGCGCTACCATTTCAACAAGAGAGTTATTGCTTAAGCTCGTGGCCAATATGAATTCGATATCAAAAATCTATTCAATTAATCAATCTTTAATAACGTTGATAGCTAAATTTTTTCGGAAAAGTGATTTTTCTAATAAATTAGTAGATTCTTTGGAGATAGATATTTCAAAGGCAAAAAATGTCTTAGGCTGGAGCCCGCCCTTATCTATGGATGAGGAGCTGGGTAGAATAACTAGAGACTTAGGGCGTTGAGGTGATGCTATCTTGAGTTACAAGAAATGTTTTGATTGCTCTATGGCAATGACTGCGATACTACTCTTTTTGCCTATTCTATTAGCCCTCTCTTTGGCTGTTGGGCTAACCTCTAGAGGGGGAATATTTTATTGTTCTAGCCGAATCGGAAAGAATGGCAAATTATTCAAGATGGTCAAATTCCGGACAATGAAGCAAGATACGCCAGTATTAGCAACGCATTTATTAACAGATTCCCCTAGATACTTAACTCCGATTGGATCGATTCTGCGAAAATCTAGTCTAGATGAGCTTCCGCAGCTATGGAATATATTGATCGGCGATATGAGTTTTGTGGGGCCAAGACCTGCATTGTTTAATCAAGATGACTTAATTTCATTGCGAACGCATTATGGGGTAGATAAGTTAGTGCCGGGATTAACTGGTTGGGCGCAAGTAAATGGCCGGGATGAAATATCCATTCCGATTAAAGTGAAGTATGAGGTGGAGTATCTGGAGAATCAGTCTTTTTGGTTTGATGTAAGGATACTATGCCTAACCTTATTAAAAGTAGTTCGGCGAACTGGAGTTTCTCATTGATTTGAGGGGTTTTTAGGGTTTTGTCTTTTTTAGTTCACGACTACCGCTAACTTGGTTAGCTTTCAATAAGAATCAACGCTTTTCATTGGCCTTTGAGGTTGCAATGGCTGATATTTGCCATCAATGCTTGAATTTTTCATATTTTGATATGTAATTTATAATGAATTCGTGCCAATTACTGCAACCAAAAAGTCACTATTGAATTTACCCCGCTTTATTAAGCGGGTCATCGTGATGTATTTCGATGTCCTTGTTTGTACATTCAGTGTTTGGCTTGCATTTGGACTTCGATTAGATGATTGGGGTTATTTTCAATTAAGTCAGTGGTGGGTACTTATTGCTGCCATCGGATTTTCATTCCCCCTCTTTATTACTTTTGGCTTATACCGAGCTATTTTTAGGTATATAGGCTCAGCCGCGCTTGCCTCTATGGCGCGCGTTTTTATCATCTACACTTGCCTATTTTTCCTTGTGTTTACCATTATTGGGGTGGAGGGGGTTCCTCGCTCCATCGGCATCATTCAACCAATTTTGTTATTTATTGGCATTGGCACCAGTCGTTACTTTATTCGAGTTTGGTTAGGTGGCATTAATCATATTCAGAGGTTCTCTCATCATACAACCCCTTTAGCGCTCATTTATGGAGCGGGATCTGCAGGGCGCCAGCTTGCAGCTGCCTTATCACTTAATAAAGAAATGCTGGTGAAGGGCTTTATTGATGACGATAAATATTTACAGGGCAATACCATTAATAGTGTTCCGGTGTATGGCAATACCGATATCAAAAGCCTGATGATTCGTTTAGAAATCACAGATGTCCTTTTAGCTATTCCTTCGGTTAACCAAGTTCGTAGAAATGAAATTATTGCCAGCTTAAATGACTGTGGAGTACGCGTGCGAACACTTCCGGGAGTGCTTGATATGGCTTCTGGTCGAGTCAAAATCTCCGATTTGCATGATCTGGATATGAACGACTTGCTCGGTCGTAAGGTGGTTCCTCCGGATGTCGCTTTGCTAGAAAAAAACATTCGCAATAAGGCCGTGCTGGTAACTGGGGCAGGCGGCTCTATTGGTAGCGAGCTGTGTCGACAAATTATTAAGTTTTCACCAAGATCATTGGTTCTTGTTGATAGCAGTGAACATGCCCTCTATCAAATTTATGAAGAGTTAAAGAGAGCCATTACCCTAAAGGAAAATGACAATGGGGGAGAGGCGGCAAGCAGGGATTCTCAATCTGACTCTGCCAAAACTTTGCCAATCAAACTCATTCCCTGTTTGGCCTCGGTTCGAGATGCCGAGCTGATGCTGAAAATTTTTGTCGCTCACCAGCCTGCCACGGTCTTTCATGCGGCGGCGTATAAGCATGTTTCCCTGGTAGAGCAAAACCCGGCCGAGGGCATTCGAAATAATGTCTTCGGAACACTCACTTGCGCACAAGTTGCCCTAGAGACTGGTGTAGCCCACTTTATTTTGATTAGCACTGACAAGGCGGTGAGGCCCACCAATGTAATGGGGGCCAGTAAGCGTGTGGCAGAGCTCGTGTTGCAAGCGATAGCCGAGGGTGTGGCAATTGAGGGTCATGCTACGCAGTTCTCGATGGTGCGATTTGGGAATGTACTTGGGTCATCCGGCTCGGTAGCGCCACTCTTTAGTGCGCAGATTAAAGCAGGGGGCCCCATTACCTTGACTCACCCTGAAGTAACGCGGTATTTCATGACCATTCCTGAGGCGGCTCAGTTGGTGATTCAGTCTAGCACCATGGCTACGGGGGGCGATGTCTTTGTGCTCGATATGGGGCAACCCGTACGGATCTATGATTTAGCAGCCAAGATGGTGTATCTATCTGGCCTCATGGTGAAGGATGAATTACATCCCCATGGGGATATTGAAATTGAAGTAACGGGATTGCGCCCAGGAGAAAAGCTCTATGAAGAGCTCTTGATCGGAGATAATCCCCAGCCCACAGACCACCCTAAGATCATGAAGGCGCATGAGGAGTTCATGCCTTGGGCTGAACTCCAAATAGAGCTAGAAAAACTCAATTTAGCCCTGCAGGCCTGTGATGCTCAATTGATTCGGAGTGCTTTGAAGAAATTAGTGCCGGGATATCAACCCAGTGGCGATGCAGTCGATTGGAACAGGGGGATTACCTAAACAATGAACGCCCTATCTGAGAATGAGTTTTTTATATTGTGATGCTTGCGCATCCCAAAAATTTGGCAGCGTATGGCATTTCTTTCTGAGCTTAAGCAATTTTTCATCAATTCATTTTCAAGCCCCGTATATCAGGACGGGGTCCTGTATTTCATCATTGAAGAGCTGCCCAATCCAAGGGATTCTG
>Ga0007882_10000198_pt1 | contig 35270 bp, 54 predicted proteins | sample CryBogCBH12Aug01_FD_71195 | JGI IMG/M metagenome (GOLD analysis project Ga0007882, IMG submission 71195) | Freshwater microbial communities from Crystal Bog, Wisconsin, USA - CBH12Aug09.1 | ecosystem: Environmental > Aquatic > Freshwater > Lake | place: Crystal Bog, Wisconsin, USA | collected... | reverse complement strand
CATTTTTTCAGGATATTTTTGTGATGGATTTTCAATTATATTCACATCGATATCAAAAACCCTTTTGATTAAATCAATAACATGATTTTCATACCCTTCAGAGTCATGACCAACAGCAACATAAAATGCTCGTTTTATAGTATGACTTATACATCCATCACCAACAATAATACCCATCAACTCAGCCAATTCAGTTGTCATTTGATGTGGTATTTTACAATACGGTTGATATGAATATTTTTCACTAAAACCACAAGTAGGAGGAACAAAATTAAAATCAGATAAATCGACATTATATTTTGTGTCATCAACTGCAGTCATGGGAATTAAAAACCAGTCATTTTCATTTAAATCTTTTGTTTTTTTAATAACAAAACCATTTGGTGAGCATACATAATGTTTATGTTCAGAAGTAGCTTCTAATATATTACCATTAGATAAACGAATAGGATAAACATCATTGATGTTTATTGTTTTATTTAAAACAGCAACATATTTTTTACCATTCCAAACAGAATCACCAATTTCAATTTTTCCTATTGGTTTTATCCCTGTATTACTATTTACAAGAGTGTTTTCTTTAAGACAATTGATGATGATTTCATAAGCAAGACCCATTTGACCTTTTTTATATTGTTGACTATCACGAATATTTCGTTTTCCAAAACTCCAGTGATTATACATCAGCGGTAAACCATTCGAAGTATAGGCATCTATCATACCTTGCGAATCGATTATTTCAATCTGATTAGGATATAGGCTAAATCCCATCTCATTAACACCGATGTCTTCAACAACATCAGCCACCTTTTGAAGTGTTTTGAAATTCCATTCATTGTCCTCAAAAAGAAATTTTGTTTTTTTAACCATATTTTATTCCTATTTTTGTTTGTGTTTACTGAATAATTCTTTAAAAACCGGGTATATGTCATTTGGTGCAGAAATATGTTTCATTTCAAAAACACCTTTCCATTTTTCTTTGATCGTTTTATATACTTCCCACAATTCAGTATCTCTGGAGCTGTATCTGTTTGATACAATTTCAATATAAGCATAATACTGTGTGATTGGTAAAATTTTATCATGCATTAATGAATTACATTTTGAAGAATCACTAGAAAAATTATCACCGTCAGATGCTTGCGCACAATATATATTCCATATGTCTGTTGGATATCTGTCATGAATAATTTTTTCCATCAGTTCCAAACCTGATGAAACCACTGTTCCGCCAGATTCTTTACTATTAAAAAATTCTTCTTCATCCACTTCTTTAGCATCCTGAGTATGTCTGATGAAAACAATATCAATTTTTTCATATTGACGTTCAAGAAACAAATAAAGCAACATAAAAAAACGCTTTGCTAAATCTTTTTCTCTTTCACCCATACTTCCCGAAACATCCATTAATGCAAACATTACTGCTTGACTTGTCGGAAATGGTATTGGTGAATAATTTTTAAATTTAACATCGACTGGATCTATCCAGGGAACAGAAAACTGTCTCGATTTCATTTTTAAAATTTCTTCTTCAAGAAATCTCATTCTCTTTATATTTTTTTCTGTTTTTTCACTTCTACTTTCTAAATCAGAATATTCCTTTTCTAATTCTTCAATATGCTCATCTTTTGGACGACCCAACGATATTCTTCTTGCCATACTTTTCTTCATCGTTTGTCTGATGTCCATATTAGTAGGCGATCCATAATTTGAATATCCGGATCTTTTATTTTTCATTCGTTTTATTTCTTTTAGTGATTTTTTGAGAAGATTAGGCAATTCTAAATCATCAAAAAAGAAATCAAGAAATTCTTCCCTCGTCAAAGAAAACGAGAAGTCATCTTCCCCTTCACCTGAATCAGACGCTTCCCCTTGACCTGAACCGCCGCCGCCACCAGACGGCTTATCAATAGTATCACCTTCAATGAATTTTTTATTACCTGGAGTAACAAATTCACGATTTCCAGTGCGATTATCATTTCCAAAAGAATGTTCACCCAAATCTTTTACAGGGATTTTTACTTTATCCCCATTATTAATGTCCTTAATATTTTTATTTTGAATTGCATCATTGACCGCTTTCTTAATTTGTTCATTAGCACGTCTTAAAAAACGCTGCCTATTACCCAAATTCTTACCTTTGGTATTTTGTCTACGATCAATTATATAACTCATAACGTTTCCTTCAGTAATTAACACCCATTTTTATTTATACTATTATATAGGCTTTGATTTTTATTTACAAAATTAAATATCATAAATCAGAAAATAAATCCTGAATACTAGAACTTGATCAATCTTTAATATATTCATTATTTTTAACTACACCCGAATATATTTCATTTTCACACCAGAATTTTTCAAGCTCAGTATTAAATGTTTCTTCATCAAATACTGTCAATCCATGCGTTAATTTTATTAGAACCATATCATTCTTACTCGGTAATTTATTTAAAATAAATACATGTTCATCAAATCGTTCATACGCAATACCGATTACTTCATTCACAAAATGTTGGTTTACATCCAAATATTCAGTAATCAATTCTAAATTGAAATCTTTCTGAACAGTGAAAATTAAAAAGTATTTTTCAAAATCAATGTTCCATTCGATTCTTGCTTTCATATATTGTCCCCATTAAAAAAAGGAACATTTTCAGTTCCTTTTTTAATCGTAGCTTATTATGATTTTTGGTGACGGACAAACCAATCCACAAGTCGCTGTGTCTGTTTTGCTGTGTATCCTTTATCAATCATTCTCTTTAAGAATTCAGAATGTTTCTTTTCATCATCTTTCGATTTCTTTGAACCGAATGAAATCACTGGTAGCAATTCAGATGTCGACGCAAACATCTTCTTTTCAATTACTTCACGCAATTTTTCATAAGCAGTCCATTTTGGATTGTTACCATGATTCTTTGCTTTATATCTCAAACAAAAACCAACAACTTCTGAACGAAAATCTTTTGGATTTGAAATATTTCCTGCTGCCTTTTCAATTCCTTCCAGCTCGCCGTTAAGAATACCTTTATCAAATAACTGACCAGTATCAGGATCTTTATAATCAGTATCTTGTAACCAGTGATCCGCATATTCAACATATCTATCAAATAGATTTTGACCATATTCGCCATAACTTTCAAGATATGCTTTTTGAATTTCGTTACCAAGAATTTCTGCATATTTTGGTGCTAAATGTTCTTTGATAAATTCAAGATACTTTTGTTCAATTTCTTCGCCAAACTGTTCTCTCTTAATTGCCTGTTCAAGAACATACATTAGATGTACAGGATCAGCTGCTACTTCTTCAGTATCAAAATTGAACGTATTTGATAAAATCTTATAAGCAAATCTTGTAGAAATACCGCTCATACCTTCATCAACACCAGCGTTTTCATGATATTCAGTTATTGTTTTTGCTTTAGGATCAGTATCTTTTAGATTTTCCCCATCATAAACACGCATCTTACTATAAAGATTGCTGTTTTCATGTTCCTTCAATCTTGATAAAACACTGAATTGTGCCAACATATCAAGTGTTTGTGGTGCAGCTACTGCTGTTTTAAGACTTGATCCTGATAACATTTTTTTATAGATATTAACTTCTTCAGAAATTCTTAAACAATACGGAACCTTGATTACACAAATACGGTCAAGGAATGCTTCATTGTTTTTATTCCCTTTAAATGTCTGCCATTCTGATTCATTACTATGTGACACTATAACACCCTGGAATGGTATTGCAGGAATCTGTTCAGTTCCCATATAATTACCTTCCTGTGTGGCGGTCAATAATGGATGTAACATTTTAATCGGGGCTTTAAACATTTCAACGAAATCAAGAACACCCTGATTACTTTTACATAATGCACCCGAGAAAGAATATGAATCCGGATCATTTTGTGAAAAATGTTCCAATTTACGAATATCAACTTTACCTACCAAAGATGAAATATCTTGATTGTTTTCATCACCAGGTTCTGTTTTGCAAACGGCTATTTGACGCAATTTACTTGGGTATAATTTAACAACTTTAAATTTTGTTACATCGCCACCAAATTCATCAAGACGTTTGATTGCCCAAGGAGAAATTAATCCAGTAAGATAACGACGGTCAATTCCATATTCTTCTTCTAATTTATCCGAAAATCTAGATGGATCAAATAAACCAAGCGGACTTTCAAATATCGGTGATAAATCTTTACCTGCCTTAAGAACATATATAGGATAATGCTCCATCAATTCTTTTAATCGTTCAGCAATACTAGATTTTGCAGATCCAACTGGACCCAATAAATATAATACCTGCTTCTTTTCTTCCAAACCTTGAGCAGCATGCTTAAAATAACTAACAATACGTTCAATAGTTTCTTCCATACCATAAAAATCTTCAAAAGATTTATATGTCTTTATTGTTCTATTCATAAAAATACGACTTAAACGACTATCGCCACTCGTATCAATTATACACGGCTCACCAATAGCGGCAAGCATGCGTTCAGCTGCTGATGCATATGCCATCGAATCTTTCTTACATAATGCAAGATAGTCCAATAAAGACATTTCATCTTGTTTTCCCTTTGAATAACCTTCATTAAACATTTCTGCAATTGTCATTTTTAATCCTCTCACAACAAATTAAATCCACATATAATATATTTAGCACAACTGAAATTAATAAATGTAATAAATATATTATTAAAGTAATAACAGGTGGAAAAATGAAATTATATGAAGTATTCAATGATGGGAAATCCTTGCGTATAATAAAAGAAAATACAGAAGAATTACAAAATAAAACCCAACACTCAATAAACGTTTTACAAAATCAACTTCCACTTATCAAGTCAAAGATAAACAATGGGGATGCTTCGCTAATTCCATTGTATAATACATTATTGCAAATATCCAAAAATTTCGGTCTTCTTCTTGATCAAATTAAACAAAAACACAAACCACAAGATACACTCTGGAGTAAATTAGATGACTTTTCTAACTCAGGAATGCCAATACCAAAACCAATAGTTAAAACTGCCAGAGCAAGATTACTAAATTATGGAAAAATTTAAGAATATAGTTTTGATATGATCAATTCTTTCTTGAGAAGTTTAATTACATCTTTAAATCTATTCTCGCATTCCTCTACTAAAATAATAGTCGATGAATTTCTCGTCGTCTTGTGTCTTATTTTTGCTTGTTCCCATTCTACAACGATCTTATCTATATTGTCCAATAATAATTTAAAATCCCGCTTGTCCCCCCAAGAAAATTTATCAATAGTAGATAGTATATGTATTTTCTTAGTGTACCAATCAGTTATATTTTCAATATCATAATCCAATTTAATACCCCTATTTCTTTATCATAGTAACACACCAAATTCAAAAAACCAAATTTTTTGATTGACTTTTTTAATTATATACGGATATAATTTTAGTAACTAAAGGAGATAAAATGAAAAATTATAAAGATGCTTTCAATGACGCTTATTATGATGCCATCGATAATGGTCTATCAGAACAAGAAGCAGAAAAATTAGCAGATAATGCTGTCACAAATTTTACAGAAATGAAAATCGAACAAGCAGATATGTTGAATACTATGCTAAAGGAAAATATGCAATGAGTACTTTTACAGTATCGCGCATATATCTTCTTGCCACGTTGGTCATTGGTATATTTCTTATATCACAATCATATGTCAATTTAGGTATAGGATTAATGATGTGTGTATCAATTTATTTGATTGTAGAATTTATTCATGATAGTATCATTTCACTAAAAAAACGATTTTCAAAACCAAAATCAGAAAATCGTTGGTCACAATTTGAAGATTGGATGAAAAATGAATAATAATGGCTCAATAGTTACAAGTTTTGGTTCGTTCACTAAAAAGAATTTTGAACCAAATACAAAAGTAAAAATAATTAAAATTCCTGAAAATGATGAAATGTATAATGTCACAGGAGTAATTTCAGGAAAATCTTATGATGCCCTTGATGCTTATGGCGATTTTTATATTATTACACTTGACAAACCATTAAAATCAGGTTATACTACTATTTCAATCACAGAATCATGTTTGGAACAGGTATAAATAAACTAAATTATATACAACTTTAATAGGAGTTTATATTATGTCAGTTTCAATCAATGTTGATAGTGTTCGTTGTGGCAGTAAAGTGGTAATTTCAGATATCTTTGAAGAAGAAGAATATATCGCTACAATAGAAAAAATTAACATAGATGATTTAGAAGTTGACTTCTTGATTAAAGAATGCGGGACACCAAGATCAGCATACCTTAATCAAATAAAAAAAGTTTTAGAATTTTAATGCGGACGTGGCGAAATTGGTAGACGCCCGAGACTTTTGCGATTCTTCCATAAAGAATCCACAAGTCGTAAGATTTGTGTTTTGGGGGCAAACGGAGCCTAAAGCTCCAATTGCCAATTCAAAATCTCGTGTCTTTTTAGACGTGCCGGTTCGAGTCCGGCCGTCCGCACCAAAGCAGAAAGGTTAAGTCCTTTCTGTTTTTTTCTTATATTTCATTCGCACCATCTAAATATATTTTTTAGAAACATATGAAAAAAATTATGTTCTATATTATATATTTCCTTTATTTTATTAGCTGAGATTTTTTCATTAAAATAATGATGCTTCAATATTTCTATGGCATTTAATATATTTTTTTCTGTAGTATATGGATTTCCCAATTCGAAATTAAACATCTTTGCTAATATTTTTGCGGAAATTCTATTTGGATTGTCCCAACCTTCCGCTGGTTTTAATTTTGGATGATAAATTCTTCCAGTTATAGGCGAATACCTAATACTAATAAAATTTTCATATTCAAAATTTATTCTAACCAAATAATCATTTTTATTTTCACCAAACTTTTCATTCCAGTTATCAATTCTTTCTAATAATTCGTCTAAAGTAATGGATGATTTACTATTTTTAATAGAATTTTCTGTATTTAATAAAAATTGACAATTGGCAGGATGTGATATAATTGCAGGATTAATACTAAGTATATAAGCATCTTTTATACTAAACATATGATCCAGGTGAACTCCTTTTTTTAATAAATTGTTATGTGTATTAGAAAATCCATACTCTTTATATAACTCGTAACCTTCAAAATATTCATAATATCTTGTTAATCTTTTAAATTTACATAAATTTCTGTAACTACCATAATTTATGTGGTGATTTTCTGGTAAATTTAAAGTCGCTTTTAAGGACTTTATTTGTTTTTCAATAGTTTCCCTTGATCTGTTTTTATTATTATATTTCGCAGCACAAGACTGGCAACAAAAATTTCTATTTTCTTTTTGTGGAGAAGTAAATTCTTTACCACAATTTTTACATTTTTTTGTTATTTTTATTTCTGCTCTACTTAATCCGGCCTCTTCTAAAGCATTCGCCCATGTTTTAAAATATTTTAAATAAATTCTCAAGCCGTGATATCCATCAACTTTTGATTTAAAATCTCTTGATGTTGGTATTTTATTAAATTCTTTTTGGAATCTGTGTAATTCTTCTATAAGTATATTTTTCATGATAAATCCATTAATATTATATTCTAATATTATTTATCACAGTTGTCAAAATCTTAGTTCAAGTTTTCTATTGACCACATTATTTAAATCTTAATAAAAATTCAATCATATGATTTTTATTATCTATTTTAATGATGAATTTACTTGGATGGCAAGAATAATCTTTAAGTTTTTGTTGTTTAGCTTCATTTTTTGATATTTCAAAACAAAGCAAAAAAGAATTTTTACCATCATTTACAATTTTCATTTAAATTTCATTAAATTCAAGGTATTCAACCATCAATAATTTAGGAATTGGTCCATTACCTATTGAGCAATTTTTTTCATAAACATATAACCAAACTGGTTCATCTTTAAATTTTGAATAGTAGACCTGGGCAAAATCAGCTTTTGGGAGGTTCATGTTGGTATTATCATTAACATATTTTCTAAATCCATAGTATTCAAATTTATTCATGATTTCTATTTTATCTATTGCATCATGTTGTTCTGTCATTTCTTTTAGAACTTTATCTGGTGTTTCACATTGCTGTGCAAAAACTTGAGTTGAAAAAAACATGCAGCATATAATTATTTTCAACATAGTATCTCCTTACATTAACACCAAATATAATTTATTTATCCTTGACTTTTTAATAATTTTAAATCATAATAATATTTCTCCTATCGTATAGATCGTATAACAATGTTAGGAGAAAACATGAACAACGCAAAAATAACGACATTAGAAAACGGTTTAAGAATTGTCACTTGCAACATGCCACATTTAAGAACTGCAACAACAGCTGCGGTTGTCAATACTGGATCTAGGTATGAAGATGTAAGTGTAAATGGCATCAGCCACTTTTTGGAACATCTGGTTTTTAAGGGCGGAGAAACTCGTTCTGCATTTGATATAGCTCATCAGGTAGAAATGGTTGGTTCCAGTATGAATGCTTATACCAGTAAAGAAAAAACTGCATTTTATATAAAATCATTATCTGAACACATTGAATTGTCAGTTGATATTATTGCCGATTTGGTCATCAATGCCAGCTTTCCACAAGAAGAATTAGATAGGGAACGAGGGGTAGTGTTACAGGAAATGGCTATGCGTAATGACAGTCCTGACGCAACTTGTTATGATTTATATGATACTGTTGCATATCCTAATCAAAATTATGGTAGAACAATTCTTGGTGAAGAAGAAGTTATTAAAAATGTAACAAGAGAAGATTTAAAAAACTATGTTAATACTCATTATGTTACCGGGAACATGGCAGTAGTATGTGCTGGTTTAGTTGATCATGATAATTTTGTTGAATTGGTTAAAAAATATTTTGCTAATTTACCTGTTGGTACAAGAACAACACCTGAAAAAGCAGAATATGTTGGTGGGCATTCATCATACAACAAAAATTTTGATCAGGTTAATTTATTGTTAGGTTTCAAAACCTGCACTGTGTATGATGACGATGACAATGCGTATGATGTTTTATCAGACGTTCTTGGTGGTGGAATGTCATCACCATTATTCACTGAAGTTCGTGAAAAACGTGGATTGGTGTATAGTGTCAGTTCTTTTGCTGGTCAAGGAACGGATCAGGGTGATTTTGGAATTTATGCGGGGACTACACCCGAAAATCTTGATGAATTATTTGACGTAGTTTGCACTGAATTAAAAAAACTCACTTCAGAAATAAATGAGCATGATTTGCTTAGAAGTAAGAATCAAATTAAAGCAAGAATGTTGATGAGTTTAGAGAATCCATTCAATGTAGTTATGAAAACTGTTTCTGATTTATTTACATTTGGTTATGTGAAAGATATTGATGAAGAAGTTAAAAAAATTGAAGCAATTACTGCTGATGATCTGAAAAGAGTGGCTTCAAATCTTCTTTCTACAGTACCAACATTGATGTTAGTTGGTGGGAACGTTGATTCCGAAACATATTATAACAAAGTTCAAACATTAATATCTTAAATTTTCTAAAAAATATGCCTTGACTTTACCATGAAGTCAGGGCATATTCGTCTCTAGAGACAACGGAGGATTTGAGAATGAATTTTAAGAAAATGTTAAATGGTGCTCATTTTGCCATTGATGATGATTTTGAAGAAAGCATTCATACTGATATTTTCTGCGAATGTTATAAAATTGTTCAACAAGATTATACTTCTTCAATTTTATCCATCGTATATGACAATCCAAAATTCACCAAAAATGCACATGGAAGTATTGAAGTTGATCCTCATAACATCATGTTTTGGAATGTAAGTGTTGGATTGGTCAATGATATTCATATGTACGTTGATATGTATAAAAATCAACCAGAATTAGATATCCTTTGTCAATATATTGAAGAAGGATGGGATTATCACGGAAATTGTTTGTCAGAAGCATATGAAATTGATCAGCCAAAATTTCATGAACTGCGAGAATACCTAAAGGATTTCTATGAAATTATTGATCTATCACTGGAGACATTTCTATGGAACAATGCCTGTGCAATCGCCACATTGTATGCTTTGAAAAATAATATTTTACCTGATGAATACAATGCTCACAATATTATCATTTCGTATTCAGATCTAGTTGATCTTTTTATCACTAGATAACCGCTTGACACATTCTAAATTTATGTTATTATTAAATATAGATGATTAACCAGTGTTGAGGAGATGAAAAATGACTAAGTTTATGGGCGAAAATGACTCACTGATGGGTATTGCCAACAGGAAGTTGTATCAAGAAGGTGACTTGATTTTCTTTGAAGGTGATGAAGCCAACTATGTCTATATCATTCTTCATGGTTCAGTAAAGATTTTTAAAGCGGCGAGTGATGGAAGTGGCGTCAAGGATATTTGCACTTTGCACGAAAAACAAATGTTTGGTGAGTTTGCTGTATTGAATGATAGTGGACGCAATGCTTCAGCTATTGCTATGGCTCCCACCGAAGTTATGGTGATCGGAAAGGAACAATTCAAAAAGAAATTTTCCAAACTCGATCCTTTCTTCAAATTCTGGTTTGAATATCTCATTGAATCTATTCAAGATTTGACTGAAAGGTTGCCGACTGTGTAACAATTTTGCAACACCATATTATGAAATAAAAAAGTGGCTTGATATTCAAGCCACTTTTTGTTATAGTCAATCTCGAAACACTGTTTCAATTATTTTAACAACTTGGAGTATTTTTATGAATAGATTATTCGCTGCTGTAATTGCAGCTTTTGTAGTATTGTCAACCAGTGCATATGCAGGTAACAATGATTTAGTTTTGGGCAAATTTTCTGCTACACCATATGTAGAAATTCAATCCGGTGATGTTTGGAATCAAAATAGTCATTTTAACAATCAAACACTTTATGGTGTCGCAACTGGTTTAGATTTTGGTAAATTTCGTACTGAATTGAATTATCAGCGTGCTGATATGGGGAAAACCACTTCAGCAACATTTGGTTATGTTAACTCAGATGTTATCGGCTCAAATCTCTATTTGCAGCCATGTACCATTCATAATTTCACACCTTATGTTGGCGGTGGGGTTGGTTATTCTTATAATACAGGCACAGGAACCAAAGCCAATGATCGTGATGATTATGTTTATAACTTAGCTGGTGGTTTTACCTATCGTTTTACCCCAAATTGGGCAGCTGATGTTGGTTATCGCTATTCAACATCACAGGATCGTAATATTACAGGCGGTAACAGTAAGTTGATTGAATACAATGAAGGCCAAGCAATAGTTGCTGGATGGCGTTATTCATTCTAATTTTATTGAATAATAAAAATAATTTAAAGGCAGGTCAGACCTGCCTTTTTATTTGACTTTTTTTATGTTCATGATATGATACTTGAAAGGAGTAAAATTATGTTTCAACCATATTTTAAATTTTTATTTGGTACTTATGCGAATCATTTGAGTTTTTTTATGAACTCTTATAAAGGACGCCCGTATCATTCTGAAAAACATATTGAAAAAATGCTTGAGTATTTTGAAAAATACAAAAATACTCTTCATGAACCTACTGCTGTTTTGTTGGCTATTCTTTATCATGATATTGTTTATGATAGTCAAGCAGAACGTGGTATGAATGAAAAAATGAGCAACTGGCATTTACAATCAATTCGTTGTGATTTGGGTTTTAACGAACAATTTGTAGAAACTGCAGGAAAGATGATTCTGGCAACAATCGATCATAAATCATTTAGTGACGACTGTAATTTTTTCTTGGACTGCGATTTATCAATCCTTTCAGAAAGTACTGAAGATGTTCAAAAATATGATGATGCTATTCGTCAAGAATACGCTTGGGTCACAGACGATGTATATACAGAAGGGCGTAAGAACGTTTTGAATAAGTTTTTAGGACGTGATACTATCTATGTAAGTCCAGCATTCGTTGATCGTAACGAACAAGCAAAAGAAAATTTAAGATTTCTTTTGAAGAAATATATTAAATGATCCACCGCTGCTATGTGGATCAACTTTAACTACATCTGTTCTATAGCTCAACCAAGATTGAAATTCTTTATTAATTTCACCTGATTTACCAGTAACAACAACAACTTGAAAAATACTAAGACGCTTGGCTTCATCTAAAAACAAATTAGTTGCATCCCAAGCGTCTTGTATTGTATATCCGTGAAGATCCAATTTCTTTTCAAATTGCAATCTTTCTTTTTCTTTTCTCAACTCTTTAATAAATGATGGGGATATAGACAGAGGCTGACTCATAATTCTTATAAAGAATTGGCGTTCTTCGTCAGTTAATATCCTTTCCCTTTTCATTTATTTTTTCCATTGCCTCTTCAGGTGTTACAAATTCCTTATCTAACTTTATTGGTTGATAAGTATTATTATCTATTTTTCTTTCCAAAACATCAAAACTTGCATATTTATATACAAGTATATGTTTAATAAATCCTGATTCTGCATAATCAACTTTAAATGTTGCAGTTTCTAGATCACAATTGTTATATTGGATACCACTTGTTGCTTCACTAGCACCATCTAAAAACTCAAGTGTCCAAGAATGATACCTTAAATTTACTAATTTCTGAATATAAATTAAAAATTCAGCAAGAACTGGTTGGCGTAATGTTATAGTAAATGTTTTATTTTTTATATCAAAATCACATTTTTCTATTTCACGCATAATAAATTTTTGTTCATCTTTAGTTAAATCACTTGGACACATTCTAAATCGATAAGCCTCTTGCGGCTTTAATATTCCACATTTTGTTCCGTCAAATAAAGGAACACCAAATTTCTCTAATACACTCATAAAATTTCTCCTATAATAACCATATAGAATTATTTATAGAAGAAATTAAAACCATACTTATTTCAATAACATCCTTATGAAGCCTTTAAATAATGCCCAAGGCCATAACAAAGAAAAAATTATTCTTTTTGATTTATAATTATGTTCATTTGTTTGAATAATATTAGATGCAATAATTCCAGCAATAAATACACCAATGAAATAATCTAATATCCATCCCATTTTTGTTGTCATCAATAATATAAAAAAACTCATTTAATTCACCAAGATAACTTATAAAGCAACACATCCTCTTTCTTTTCAAAAATTAAACCAATACCAATAGAAGTATATTTTATTTCTCGATTATTAATATCAGGAATCAAATAACAATATGTAGGTATTTTAATTTTATTGGTTTTTAACCATTCTTTAAATTCATTAGACATTTTTAATGTATAATATTCAAATTGGTCATCATCTATTGTGGCTGACCAAGCATCACCAATATGTTTTGTATAGTCCTTACCATCAGTCCAGTACAAATAAACAATATGCGTCAAGAATCATCTCCTGCTCGGGTAAATCCCATTTGCCAAGCATTATATAGACTTTCATCACCAAGATCATCATATGGATTTTCAGTCTTCGTTCCATTCCCCATATGGAATTCCCAGCCCGCTTTGTAGCCTTCCATAAAGGCTTCTTGTTCATGTTCTGACATCATAATATTTTCTTCTTTTTCTTTTTATGCCAATGGTCATATACGATATGAACATCTGACCCAATCAGGAAATGTTAATCCTATAAGTTGAATCATCCAAATACCAATTTAAAACGTATAGCATCATTTTTATTCTTGAAAATAAAAATATTACTATAAATCATATCCCAACAATTATTAATTGTATTTAATTTATATTCTATAGAATATACAGAATCACCCAACTGATATTTACACCAATCAATTGCTTGTTTATACGAAATGCCATCTGAAAGTTTCACTTTATATGGAAGATATTCTTTCGATAATTCTTCCATATAATCAAGACGATCTTCATAATCAAATTCAATTGTTAAATCATTTTCAATTATCATTTTGGTGCAACCTTTCTGAATTCAGTAGCCAAAGCATTATAAATTGGCTGGTAATGCTCTTTAAAATATTCCCAATCATTATGACCACTCTTCATTATATCGTAATAATAATGATTTGTCGAAGAATAGTCAATGATTTTTTTATGGACTGCTATCTGCGTTCCAAAATCAAGAATACGCAAAGAATGAAACAAACTCTTCAAACCAATATATGTTTCTTTTTCAACATCCAACTTTTTTGCACATTTAACGTAGCTATTGCTCGCTTTAGCAGAAAACTCCGCTCGCAACAATTTCAAATCCAATTTAAAATTGAATTTATGTCCATTCAATAAAATCTTATCTTGTGAAAGAAAAAAACATTCTAAAGCATTGATTTTATGTTGATCAATAAGGTCTTGAAAATGTTGAATATCATATAAATGAATATTGTAATCACCATTACGAATTTCTTTATCATTCACGCCAACATTGTTGATGACAATGAAATCGTAATCAGAATCATGGGTAATATTACCATAAACTCTTGATCCGTATTGAAATACAGATACAATATTTTCTGGTTTCAATCCACAAATTCTGATTACTCGTTCTAACATTTTTACCTCTAAATTATGATAAATTATAATATCATAATCCCAAATAATGTCAATTCTTAATCCATATTTTTTGCGGTATAATTCCAATAGCGTTTAATTCAGTTATTCTTTTTATCAATCTCGCACTTAATATCTGACCAGAAGCAAGAAGTAGTTCATCTTCACGCATAATGTCCCTTGACAACATTGCATCCATAGGTATATCAGCTATATCCACTTCAATGTCATCAGTACTTACGGATGGGACTTCCTGTTTTTTTACTTGCTCCTGCGGTAATAATTTTTTAGTTACCGGTTTAATATCAATCATTTTATAATATGCTGTGTCCCGAATTTCGTTATTCGTCGTTTCAATATGTAAAAGACGCTGCTCTAGCGTTTTCTGCGTGATTGGTTTTATGATAAATCCATCAATATCTAACTGCAAAGATGCTTTAACCAGTGATGAATCTGAACTTCCAGTAACCATAAGAACTGGAGTCGAATGTCGAACAGATTCCTGACCAGATCTAACTGATTTCAAAAAATTAAGTCCATCCATTACAGGCATATTAAAATCACAAATAATCAAATCTATCTGCGGATTCTGCGAAAGAAACATCCGTGCTTGTTGTCCGTTACTAGCTTCCATCACATTCAATGGATATAATACCTGCCTAATTAATGTTCTTGAAAACTTCTCATCATCAACAACTAAAATCGCTTTCTTTTCAAATGCTTTCAAAACTACCTGATTTGTAATCATCATATATTTCCCAATTCTAATTTTAGTTTTTATTTATGAATGTTTTTATGGCAAAAAACATATAATATAATCAATCTCTTAAAACCATGACTTAATTTTTGTTATGATACCTACAGCGAATACATGGATTGGATGAAAAATTCTATCAACCACTTTCATCGTAAAATAAATAAATCTTCCAGTACGACGACCTAATTTGGTGTATGCAACCCATTTACAAAATCTGAGGACTCCACGTCCTGTTTTTGTCTTCAGTGCCATAATAACTAGACTATTTTTAGCTAATTCAAAGCCAGTAAATATCAAAACATGTGCAAGGATACCATGTGCAACGATACCCAAACACAATGCTATAACACCAGTAAACGCAATAGCTAACATCAATTTCCTCCCCAAGCCAATTTAATTCTAATCATAGAATTATTATCATTTATAATATAAGCATTGGTATATTTTGATTGGTTTTCATATTTTGTCATTTCAATTTGCTGTTCTTTCAACCACTCTTCAAATTCTTTTCTATTTTCATCATAATAATCAATAATTATGATGAATTTTGGTTCAGGTTTGTTCTCTTTTTTTATCTGTTCCAGCCATTTCAAAGCAAGAAATTTATTAATTTCATCACTTCCATTAATCAGGTCATCCCAAACAATTATATTTGTAATCATTCACTAAACTCCACTATATTTTAATTTTAAATATGCTTGACCATTTCGATCTGAAAATTCAAATCCACAAAATAATTCCCCATAATTAAATTTTTCAATAAACTGCTTTGAAAAATTTTGCATGTTTTTAGAACGTGAATCTGATTTCAAAAAAGTTTCAAATTTTTTCAAAATTTCTACTTCATTTTCATATTCATCTTCTAACATTGTAATTTGAACACAATATTTCATTGAGCCAGATATATGTTTCCCATTATTATCAACCAATATATTACTAGATACGTTAGTATTAAAATATCTATTTGATTTCATTCAAATTTTTCTCTCAATTTTTGAGCAACAAACGGATTCACCCATTGATTCACACTCAAACCATATTTTGCTGCTGCCCGAACATTAGTGGATGAAACAGTCAAAAATTCTTTTGGCGCCATAACAAAAAGCGTTTCCAGTTCATGATCATATGTTTTGTTGAAATCGTTCAATGTAAATTCATAATCAAAATCTGATACTGTACGCAATCCTCGAATTAGATATTTCGCCTTTTCTTGCCGAGCAAATTCAAAAAGCAAACCACTATAAAATTTTACAGTAACATTTTTTAAATTCATTCGTTTAACAGCTTCTTCAGCCATTTCAACACGTTCTTCATCAGAAAACAAATACCGTTTATCAGAATTAATACCAATCCCAAGAGTTACATGTGATACAAGATCAGCAGCGATCTTTACAACATGCTCATGACCAATTGTGATAGGATCACCAGACATTGCTAATACAGCTCGTTTTTGCGACATGATAATTCTCCTGTTAAATTTTGCCTAATATATCATGACCAAGCAAGTTTGGCAAGCTATTTAATGTTTACACATATCATATTTTGTTAATTATAGTCAAGAAAAAGGGAAGCAAGAATGCTTCCCTTAGTATTTTAGTATTTTGCGAGTCTCACATAAGTGTGTTCCCCGATTTGTTTTTTATTTAAACCATTTTGTGACCATGAGGGTGTTAATTTCGAATTGAAAAAATGTGTCGCCCCATTGGTATGATCCGCCGCCTTACCTTCATAAAGTATGGCCGCTATTTTCTGTGACTCAATCCAGGAATCATGTTCTTTTGGAAATATGTCTTCCCGAGTCTTTGTTGTCCAAGAAAATTGAGCTGTTCTTAACTTTACACCATTAGAATCAGTAGCGTGTTGGAATACAACATCACAGATAGTTTTAGGAACATTGTTGTTACGAGTTGCCATACTTAAACGGTTTAGTGTAACAAACCCTACTCCTTCTTTATCTTTCCTGATCGAGCCACGGCTTTCATGATAAATGTTTAGTGATAAACACACTAATTCATTTTTCACAAATTGGTCCGGAGCCTTTTCTAATTCATGACCAAGCACAATGTTATGTTTGTAAACATAATCTAGTGCTTCCTTTTCGGTTGCTGCTTGAGCACAAATTGGAAAACTAATAAGCATAAAGAAAATTAGTAGTATCTTTACCAAGTTTCTTCTCCTTATCTGTTAATACAAGTTTTTTAATTTACTCCTTATTAAAAGAAAATTAATTTTTCAACTACATGAACTCCTCATGCAGCTATCTATCACCATTTTTAAATGGAAATATACCTTAGACCATTTCGAATCAAATGTCAAGTTTGAGTAACAATTTTTTTGATGGCGATAATCGTATTCACCGATATATCTACAAATTATTACCAACATTTACGAGATTTTTTACTAAAATCCCTAACGATCTAAATACCATCTATAATGGGCGGTTTTAATGATTAACATTGCCACCATTATATATTTAGCATAGTCACACTATAAAATTAAAAAAGGCATTCATAAGCCTTATTTTCATTCATTTTCCGATTGTTGCCAGTGACCAACTTTTTGGTTATATACATCAGTTAAAATTAATCTATTCGCACTTAATTTGAAGGCTATTAAATCATTTTTAATCCTCATCAAATATGGATCATTAAGTTCAGTTATATACTCAAAAACATATTCGGGAATATTATTAGAATCTAAAAATTTTTGAAAGAAATCTTCAGTAGCAATAAAATCAACAGAATTTGTTTCAGTATTAAAACAATGTTTTCTCTTTAATGTATAATATAATGCTTCACCGATATTAGTTAATTTTTGTTCAACAATATACATTTTGCCTGAACCAACATTATAAGCATATTCCTTAAGTTCATCAGTTAAACCAATAGATATTTGTTTTGGTTTTTCTATAGATATATAACTTCTATTTAAACCAACACCAGGAGTAGTTAATTGTTCGTATTTCTCCCAAGCCAAATCTTCCTGAAGAGTAATAAAATTATTTGCTCCATCTTTTGTTTTTTGTAAAATATTAACAAAATTTGTATTGGGTTCTATAATCAATTATTGAAATCCTAATATATTTTTGAAATCTTATATATTAATTCTTCAAATATGTCAAGGTTTCTGAAGGATAATGATAAATAAGATAAGCGGGTTGATAAATGCGTCAACATTTATCAACAGTGCCGAAAGGAACACAACCGCTCAATATCAATATTATCATATTATCACATCCAGCAAACTGTCAATTTTTAAAAAATAGTGATAATGCAAGAAAGCACACAAAATCACAAATATCAATAGAAGAATTATACGAAAGAATAAAAAATTATAAATAAAATTTGGATATTTTATATATTAGTTCTTCAAATATGTCAAGATTTCCACCATTTTTTGCTAAAAATATTCCTCCAGTAGATTGTATAGCTCCGGGAATCATCAAATTGTCTTGAAGCCCGCCATCTGGACCTCCAAAATTCTCTATTGAAAATCCATCACCATCAACCAAATCAGATGATTTTTTATCAAATTCACGAACTCTATCATAATAAGGTTTTGAAGTTGTTGAATATCCATGAATATATTTTCCAATACCTCTAGCATATCCAAGTTCAAAAACCGTTCCAACATCAGCACTTGGTCCACGAAATGGTGTCAAATTTGCAACAACAATATCACATTCCTGAATAAAAATTTCATTTTGACTACTTATGTGAAAAGCCAGTTCGATACTACTTTCCTGATCCTCAAGTTCAGCATCAAATGGATAAATCGCATTAAAACCATATCGTTTACATATCTCTTTTTTACGTTTTCCTATATCCAGAGGATTGGGAAAGAACACTTCGGGGCCAGCTAGATACACAATTTTACTCATAATTTAATCCTTTATATTTTTATTTTTTTTAATTCAGTTAATTCCGTTCTATATACCCCTCTTATTTTATCAGGATCTGACAAAATACTTGTATTTTCCTTAATATTATTTTCTAATTGTTCAATTTGTTTCTTAATTTCTTCGATGTAATCTTTAGCCCACTTGAATGTTTGCTGTGACACAATTTTGTCTATCTGATAATCATCAGGACCAATTTTTGAAGTTATTATTTTTACTTCATCTTCCAATTCTTTTTTATTATTAATTTTAACAACTTTTTCTGAGAGTTTTTGCTTAAAACATTCTTCAAGTGATTTCCAGTATTTTAACTCATAAGAATCATCATAAATTAACTTTTCAAATCTTTTTTTGTAATATGTTAAACGCCATTCAACAAAATCTACAACAACCTGTTCTGCTGTATCATACTGTTTAATGCTTTTACCATCCCAATTTATAACAACAATTCGTTCTGTTGTTTTTTGTTTTAATTTAAAAAAATCAATAGCTTTACTTTCAGACCAATCACTAATGGTTCCCCTCTTAAATTTCACTTTTAAACTTATTTTATCAGTTGATTCATCCATATATCCAGAAATTTTATCATCATCTTCCATAAGATTTAATCTTTCTTTCATTTGCTCTAAAGTCAAATCAGGTGGTAATTCAGTAATCTGTATCGTTGATGTATCCAATATTTTAACTTTACCAGAAAATTCCCAAGAATTACCAGCAATATGTCTAATATCTAAATTGAAATAATCATATTTTGGCTGAATCAATTTCAATGCTTTACCATCAACTACATTTATAGTAGCTTCAATTAAATCATTTAAATTTCTTGGTAAAATTTCTGTAGACCAACCAACTGCGATACCAGATACACCATTTAATAAAACAGTTGGTATTAATGGTAGAAAAGTTTCTGGTTCCTGTGTAGATGCATCATAATTATCTTTAAGGGGAATTACATCAATATCACGAAATAATATATTTTCTGATGCTTTATTTTTCTTTATATATGTATAACGAGGACTAGCAATACCTTCAACAGGTGCAACTCTCGTTCCAAATGTTCCTATACCTTCTAACAACGGAACATTATTACAATATGGGGCAGCTAACATCGATATCGCTTTGGCCGCAGATGCATCACCATGAACATATAAATTACTAGAAATAAGCGACCCAACTAATGAAATCGTTTTAATTTTATCATTCATTGATTTGATCAGCCATAACGCTTTTCTCTGACAATCTTTTAGACCATCAGATACATTAGGAATTGCACGATTTGAACATACATATATACTATATTCTTTACTGGTGTCAAGTATATATTCCGATGAAGATTTATTAGATATCGATATTAAATCAAATTTATGCTGGTTCATTTTTGTTGGCGGCATTTCAAATATATGATTTATTTCATCATCAGAATATCTACTTGATAGTTTTTTTAATCTTTCATCTGCACTTATTTTTTTGGTCATTTCTTAACTTTCTTGCATTTTTCATTATGCCATCGTTTTATGTTACCATAATTTGTTTCTATCCCGCAAACATCACATTTTGCTATTCTTTATATTGGTTATTTTGTAAATTTGACCCATGTTATCCTCCATTGTATTAATATACAACATCAATCAATAGTAGTCAAATTAAGATATTGATTTAAATTAAGAATTCCATGTTAATTTAAATAATATCGCATCTTCTTTATTAAAAAAATGATAATATGTATAAGATGAATGTGATTTTGATGATCTTGTCCAAACATCTTTACAATTCAATTCAATCCAATTATAAAGAATTGTATTAAAATCATTATTTTCTTTTATTGAAGGTTTTTTTCTTATTCCTATTTTTTCCATCTTAGTAATGTCATATATTGAACTTATTTCAATACACCGAATGTCAATATATTTCATTTCATGAATGTCAATTTCCACAAAAGTGCATCCTGCTTGTTTTCAAATATTAACATTTGCCATGAATAACAATCACCAACAACATATACATTATCACTGCAATTTTCATCTATCCAATTTTCTACAGCCAATGCTTTTCTATCCAAAACAATATCCCAAGTTTCTAATAAGCCCGCAAGATAATCATTATGCTGATTATAATTATCAAAATCTTTCCAAGATTTATCTAAAACAATTACTACATGATCACTATGTTCATCAGGAAAAAAATCAGGAACTATACTTAATTTACTATGTTCTCTGTGTAATGATGGTTCATGTAAAAAATATCCTTGCGATAAATCACTAGATATTATTTTTTCAATTATTTCTTCGGGAAATCTAGCAAATTCCAATTCGCTTTTCAAACAAGTTTTAAATTCTTTTGAATTGGAGTCAAATCCATCAACAAAATCTTCAAAAGATTTAACTTCAGACCTTCTCGTTGATACCTTTTTTACTCTACAGTGTGCATTAACCGCTTTATATTCTAGATGTTCAGCTTTAATTTCACAACCATTGAACTCGATATCCAAATAATAATAGCCAACATTTATAGCAAATTCATGCGAATCTACACAAAAATATTTAGTATACTCATATTCTAAACATTCACTAACATCCGTTGTAGGAGTCGATGAATGTCCATAATTCGGTGTTTGACCTCCTATCACTCTTCTGACATCAAAATCAATAAAATCTTTTTTAATCGCTTCACATATTTTTGTTTGTAACATTATTTTACCTTAATAGTTAATATATTAATATTATATTTTTATCAACCAAATGTCAATATTTCAAAGACCTAACCAAATTTTACGTTCATCAGTTTTTCCCTTAGCATCACTGAATATTAAATCTAAACTATCCTTCATTCGCCCGTCATCTAAAACAGGATATACAACAGGATTTTCAATAGCGTTTTTCCAGTCTTCTTTAACCAATGACCCAAGACCTTTAGCTCTCGTTATTGCCCATCCTTTATGGTCTTCAGGTTTAAATTCTTCATAATTATGACTGTACCAGTATTTTCTTTGTTTTCCTTTTTCTGCAATAATAAAAGGCGTCATAAAAATATATACAAATGGTTCTTTAGTATTATCAAATAATTCTGGCCAGTATGTATAAAAGAAATTTATTAATAATGCACCAATATTCAATCCATCAGGATCAGCATCATGTGCAATAAAAACTTTCCCATATCTTAAAGAATGACGATTCGCACGTTCACCTATTACTAATCCCAAAGCATTCATAATATCTTTTAATGCCCCATTCTCTAAAACCTTTCTTGGATGTTCACCTGTAACATTCAATACTTTACCTCTTAAAGCCAAGCCACCGTGAACATTTGTATCCCTGACTGAAGAAAAACCTGAAATTGCCGAATTATGACTAATTATCCCACTTGATAAAATAAATGTCTCATCATCTTCAATTTGAATATCAATCATATTATGGTATCCATCAGGTATTATATCATCAATATCTACCAATTCGATAAAATTCATTATTAAATCATTTTCCATTTTTCGCCTATTTCCAATAAAAACATATCTATATGATCAGATGCCACTATTTTCGCACCAAATTCATTTTTTTCATTATCATTTTTTCATCATAACCATCGATTTCCCCAATCAATCCAGCAATTTCAATAAAATAATCAATTTTCTTAATATAAAAATCATATCTAAAAATTGAATCCGGATAATTTTTATCTATAAAAAAATCAACATTAAATTTTAAATACCATTGCATGGAATTCTGGGTTTATATTTTGAGCCTCTATCATATGATATGACGCATTAATCAAATCAAATACAGCATACTTATGGGTATTTGTACAATATTGTACATTATCACCGAATTTGATTATCCTATCAAATTTTTCATCAACTATTTTTTCATTATAATGAATTTTCATAATGTTATTGAAATCAACTATTTTTGATCTTACTAATTGATGATTATTTTTATCTAATTCACATATCGCAACAAATATGAATTTTTGCGATTTTTTATCAAATGCCAATAATTTATGTTCTTGAGAAAATATTTCCTCACCATATTTTGTTTTTATTTTTGTTCCTTTTGAAACCTTAGTGGTTTTTTCTGTAACATATTTAAAATTATGTTTATGTGTTAATACAACATCACCTATTTCTATATTTTTAGCAGTTTTATTGGTTATCACGCCATCTTCAAGAACATGAATGTTTGTTTGTTCATCCATACAAAGCCCTTCTGCCAAAATTATTATACAATCGCTTCTATTCACTCCATTAGCATCCATCAAACCCGGAACCTTCGTTCTCAAATTTTTCTTTGCTAACTTTGATACATCTGCAGCATCTTTCTTAAGTGTTCTCTCTTCACATCTTTCATATATCTGATCAATCCACTCACTATTCTTTTTTATTATTTCTTTGTAAACTTCTTCATTTTCGAAATGTTTTTTGATGTGCATTCCAACGTTTTCATTAATTAGTCTCGTTTTACTTTGACTGTCAAACATAGGATTTGTCATATTTGTTATATTATATATTAACATCCCCTCACTTATATCAGCACGATTTGGTGATAATTTTCTTTTTTTACTTTCTTTTTCAAGGGCAGTTAATAATCCTGAATAAAATAATCGTTTAAATGTTTCGATATGAACACCACCATTAAATGTTGGTATATTATTAACAATTGCATGAACATGTTCGCCACCTTCATTTAACCAATTTGGCGAAAGATAAAATGTTGACTTAAATCCTTCTTCTCTTATTTCTAGTGTAATAGGTTTGGTGTCATGAAATAAATTTTGTTCAGGTCTTGGCTTCACTTTGATAATTTCGCCATTATAATACACATGAAGTTGTGGATTGCATATCGCAATCTCAATTATTCTTGATTTTATAAATTCTTCAGGCAATACCAAATTAGGAAATACACGCTCTGATAATTTAAATGATATTTTTGTTCCTGTTTTCTTCGATGTAGTTTCTTTAATAATCGGATCACCAATTTGTAAAGCATCTTCAAATCCTATTGGTGCTTCTGTAAATTGTTGTTTAAATATTTGTTGATCTCTATGTATTTCTAAATTAAAATATTCAGAAACAAAATTTGTCATGGCTGCACCAATACCATTTTGACCAACAGTTTCAATTTCAGTTCTGTCACCAAAATTTCTACCTGCTCTTGTCTCCGATAAAACCAATGTTGCTAAATGACATTTATGCTCTTTATCATAATCTATAGGAATCCCTCTTCCATTATCTTCCACAGAAATTTCAAATGTATCAGGATTATATGTAAAATCTATTCGATTTCCAAATCCGTGTCCCAATGTTTCGTCCAATGAATTATCTAATAGTTCTCTGACACAAGTTAGCACACTCGGAACCCATGTCATTTCTTTTAAAATTAATTTATTTTGTTCATCAAATAATAATACCATTTGTGTATGTAATGTTCTTGATCCTGCATACATCTCCAAACGAAGGCGAACGTGATTTCGATCTGATAGTTTACGAATACCATGTTCTTCAGCAGCTGATACTTTTGTTTTTCTTGTCATTATAATTCCGTTGATTATTAAAGTGTCTTATTTACTTAAATTACCATAATAATTACATTAAATCAAATTAAATGATAAATAGAAACGTCCTTCACGGTACTGGTAATACCCAAGGACACTAACACTGTATGGAGTATCAGCTATGGCTATTTATATCAACAAACTTATATCATTGTCAAATAATACAAAATATACTAAATGGTATTGCAATATAATAACTAATGCAATCAATAGAAATTTCACCAATAGAAATTCAGCAAATAAAATATTAGGATTTTATCATAAAGTATATGGCGAAAGAATTTGTTCAAGAAATGAATTAAAAAAAGAATTTCCATATTTATTAAGTTCAGGACTATATAATCTTATAAATCACATAAATCAATCATATAAAGGATGGACATTGGACAAAAACCACGAAATAAAACAAACAAACGAAAACACAAATTATACTTTTTATCATGATGATTACTGTATTGAGATATGTACTTATATTGAATTGAGTGCAAAATATAATTTATCAAAATCTAAATTATGTAATATATTACGCTGTAATGAAAAAACACATAAAGGCTGGAGAATAACAAAAGATAAAATCGAATGTAATTTTCAACGTGATAATAATAACTATACTTTCTATCATAAAGATCGAGGATATAAAACTTGTACAAGATTAGAATTACTAAACTACGTTGACGAATCAACAAGAAACGGTATTTGCTTATTAATTAATGGATCAGTTCAATCCCATTGTGGATGGTTTTTAATTTCGTAATAAATACTATAAATTATTAACGGAGTATGTAAAATGAGATATAAAGAAATATTAGAAGATGCCAATGCTTTCGCTAAAATGACACCAGGAAATAATGATGAAATCAGTCTCGTCAATGTTAATGCTGCCATTGTTGATACACAATTCAAGGTCATAAAAAACCTACAAGGTTTAAAAGAATTGGTCAATAAATATTTTGATGATAATTGGACTAAATCAGGATTACCAAATGCTGCAGAAATAAGAACAGGTTTAGATAATGCTGAAAAATCCCTCAAAAGTATAAATCTTCAAGAAGATGACAGCCAAGATGCTTTAAAAGTTTATCATTCTAAATTCGAAGCAGTTAGACAAGAAATTGCAAATTTCGTTGCCGCTATGAAAGAAAAAGCAGGGTATATTAAAGACCAAAAGGCTAAAGAACATGCCAAATTATTTTATGATAATCTTGTTAAGACGCATAATATGCTGAACAAAGTAATCAACCCATTAGAAAAACTTACTCAAGGAGCATAATTGGAGCTTCACCACCAATTTCTTTAATTTTTTCTTTTAATTCAATAATAAATTGTTCAAATACCTTATTGCCTTCACCATATACTGGCCAAGGACGCATTCCTATTTTCTTAAGAACAGCATCTGCTAATATACTTCGTTGACAAGTATCAGAAATCCCGCCTGTTTCAACTTCCATAGTAAGTTCTTCATCCTTACTTAAAATGTCAAGAAGAAAAGCATCAGGAATAGTCATACCATACCAATCCTTCAATACATCTTTAGCTGGTTCTAACCATTTTGTATCTTTATTCATAATTTTAATCCAAATCCAAATAACGTTTTGTTTTATCACTAATCTTGATGTCAGAAATATCAAGTTTCTTTTCAGGAGGCTTAGGAACAATAGCCTGTTCTTCGTCCTCATCAACAGTTTGCTTGTATTTCAATTGCGAAATTACACAATCTTTAGCAGCAATATCATCCCTAACCCCCAAATGAATCGGTTGATATAGAATGGATGCTGAAGTTGCATACAAATACTTAACCTCAATAATATCATCCAATTTAGGCATATCGAAATTAGGATAAATTGTTACATTACCAGCAGGAACCAATTTATTACCATTCATCAAGGAAACTTCAACGCTACGCTTGGTTGTATTAATTTTAGACACAATACAAGATGCAGATGCCCAAAATTTACACTTCAGATAATTTCCACCAGAAGCTGGTCGTCCAGTCGTGTATTTTGCTGCAGATCGCTTGAAGACAATACCCTCTGCTTTGTTCGCCTTAAGGTCATCAAACATTTTTTGCTTTTGTGTAGTAGTTTTTGCAACAGGAACCAATTTAATATAAGCACTATCGCCAGAATAACGATTGTAAAAATCTTCCAGCATATCATAACGAGTAAGGAATGGTTGTGAAGTAATGTTCGAATTGATATCCAACGCATCAAACAAATAAAGAACATTACCAATCAGTTCACCATCCACAGAATAATCACCAAACCAGTTCTTTACTTCTTCAGCAATTTCATTCGGAACTGCAACTTTCTTACCACGGCGGTTTAAGCCATACAATTCATCGCCACGATGAACCAACGTAAATCTACAATTATGAACAAGGATATTGTTAGCGAAAAAATTACTGACATTTTCTACTTCAATGTCATATTTGTCAAATGACATATCAATTTCTTCAATACTTTTAATTGCCACCAATTTTTGTTTCGACATTTTTTTTATCTCCTAAATTATCAAGTATCGCTTTTATATCACTAAAATTTTTTCTTATATCACTAGACCATAAAATAATAACTTTTACACCAAATGATTCGATTTGTTTTACTCTTTCCTCATCAAATAACCATCTTTCATTAGCTGTAATAATACCATCCCAAGTTTCAATAATATCACTTGACTTGTATATTTTTGGATTGCAATGCCAATGATCGCCATATATTTCTATGACTATACCATCTTTTATAAATATGTCAACAACAGGCGAATAAATTCTATCCAATATTTTATTATATTTTCTAAATAATCCCGCTTTTTCATTATCATGTTCAATACCCATTAAATTTAAATAATCAGATACTTTTTTATGTGGATGTGATATTCTACCATTATTATTTTTTCTTCCCGGAATATGTACTGCACATTCTACCCCATACTTTTCCAACATTGTTTTTTTACTTTTTTCTTTAACAGAATCTAGTTGAAAAGGATTTATTACACCATATGTATCAATGAAATGTTTTTCTTTTTTGTTTTTTATTAATTGTGATTGCGATACATTTTTAACACCAAATTTATCAAAAATAGTTTCATCAATTTTTTCTTTAGTTCTTTTTTTTCGCAACGTTTCATTTATAATAATATTATTGCGATTACAGAAAGTATATAATGACTCAGATTTAAATTCAATTCCAAATAATTTACTTGATTTAGACCATAATTCGTATATAGAATATCCTTTATTTTCTATCATTTCTTTCAATTCATGTTTTAATGGTTCCATCGCTTGTTGAATTTTCATTGGCTGACATGAATGATTTTTTATAACATCTTCATTTATCATTTTTTGTTTACAAAATTCGCAAACAACAATTTTAGAAGAAACAACAATATTATTTTCTTTACAAAATTTTCTTAGTGTTTCTTTACAAACTTTAAAATTAAAAATATTAATAGATTCTTTTGCTAATTTTGCAAGATCATAATTTTTATTTAATAAATCAATTATAATATTTTTAAATTCTAAATTTATCTTTTTTGGTCGGTATTTATAACAACAATCTTTACACCCTCTTCCATTTAAATGTGAATTAGGTTTTTGCAAAAATTCACCATGATCAGGACATATAATAACAATTTCTGTATTACTATTGGTGTAGTCTACTAATGAGTAATCATATTTGTTATTATGTATTACATTAGATCGTTTTATAAATTCTTGTTTTGATAATTTTTTCATAATATACTCCTACATCATATAAGAGTATTTATACTGCATATCAAAAATACGATGTATATACGCTAATTATATAACAATACATCCTTTTTTTTTAACAAATCAACACGTCGCCAGCATTTTAATTTAGGAAGCCACAACAAATGATTTCCAGTAAGCGGAGGCAATTCTTCACCATTCTCTAATTTTATTTTAAACCATTTTGTTTTTGTTTTCTCAGAAATATCAATTGCATTTTTACCCCAACCCTTAATATTATTAAATTCAATTCTACCAGTTAATACATTTTTTGATTTTACTTTACCTTGAATTTTATTTTCTACCACTTCCTTAATTTTAACTTTACTCCCATCTTCGAATTCAACAATCCAAGATTCTGATAAACACCCATCCATTTTAGGCTGCGCAATCCAACTGTCATTGCTAATATAAATTCCAGCATCACTTTCTTCAATTTCATTCAAAAGAACAGCAACAGGAGTCAATACTTCTTCCTGCGATGGTTCAATGACCGCAATCGACGGCATCATATTGGTTGGAACAGAAGTCATACCACCAACATTACCTTGAGGATTGAAAGGACGATAACCCTTTCCAGTCTTTTCACTTAGAATTTTATTATATGCTTTGCGAGCATCGGACATACCAACATTCGAAACCTTCGATCCGGTATTCAACGCATTACCACGACGCCCGTATGCATAATTCACTGTATACAAACCATCTCGTTCAAGAAGTTCCAGATGATAAACTTTATCAGAATTTCCTTCACGATACCACAAATCAGCACGATCTACAACAGCCATAATTTAATCTCCTAGTTAATTTCAATATATAATATCATCCATATGAAATAAGTCAAGCATTAACTCCAAGCCAATTTAAATTTCATCGCTTGTTCTTTCTTAAAAAAGAAAAATGTTGGATCATATTCATCATTATCCCAACCAAAAGCAATATAACGCCATTGATTGCGACCAATATTTGTGTTCAACCAAGTTCTAACTTCTTGTCGCAGTTTTAATTTTGTATTAAATACTGACAATCCACCTTCATCAGAAAGTTCAATATTTTCTTCAATAACCAATTTAGTCATATCATAATCATTGGATAATGCAATAATATGTGTTTGAACTATTCTACCACCAGTTTTTGGATTGAGATATATGTTTTCGTTATAATATAAAGTCATTTACCAGCCTCATATGCTTTATTATATTCCCAACCTTGATATGCTTTATTGTATTCAAAATTTTCTTGATCCATCATACAACCATTAATCATAGAAACACTGGTTTGATATTCTTTAATTTCAACAATATCAAGACGTTTGGATGGCTGTTCACCTCCATCACATCCAATCAAGCCCTTTTCTTGTCTGACCCATTGATTCAATTGTGGATGCCATTGATAATCAAACTTATAACTCAAAATTACTGACTGCATCATTTATTCATCCTCATATCGCACAAATTGTCCATTCATCAAAATTGCGGACTTTCCAGTTCCATTATAATTACCAACAGAATATTCCATCTGCGTGTAATCAAGACCCTTAGCATCAAGCAACGCACGAGCAAATTCGCCAGCAACTCGATGTCCAGAGCTATCACTACGATTAATATTTGCAAAGAATACAATATATTCCAAATCAAAATCTTCGAATTTCGACTTAATTTGCTGTTCTTGTTTATTTTTCTTGCTCATTTTAATTCTCCTTCGTTAAGATACAGTAACATAAATCAGATTATTGTCAAGTAGTATAAATATAAGATATGTTAAAAATATCGGAGTTTATAAAATGCCTTCAAAATCAAAGTCGCAACATAACATGATGTGTGCAGTTGCCCACAATTCCAAGTTTGCCAAAAAAGTCGGAATTCCAAAAGAAGTTGGAAAAGAATTCTGTGATGCTGACAAAGGAAAAAAATTCAAAAATGTTAATGAAGATGTTTCGAATTTAATGTCTGCAGCAAGGTCATTAGGATTAAAACTGAGCAGAACATCCTTGATTGATAATCCTAAACCAGAAGGTGATTATGTTTTATTAAGAATAAGATATAGGGGCGATTCGATAAGCGAATATGATTGGAAAGAATTAAAACAAGAAAGTTATGAAAAAATTAAATTAATAACAACAGAAGTCGAATCATCTTATAATGTTAAAATAGACTGGAAAACTGGTGAAAAAAATTATATTTATTTTTATATAAAAGAAAAAAATATAGGTGAATCAAACATCATCAAAGAAGATACAGTGTATGTATCACCAAAAGATCCATCAGTTGCTAGATTAATTACAGCTGCATTTCCAGGATATAATGGTCAAAAATGTTCAATAGAGGTTAGAAATAGCGTGTCTGTAAATGACCAGTGGTCTGGTGGCTCAAGAACTACAACACGTTTTGTTAATCTCGAAACCCTAAAGGCTGGCGAATTACCAACAAGTAAAAATGATAAAACGCCTTGGGATTCAGCAATATATGATGGTGTAGAATTACCACCAAATGTTGTCGCAGTTAGTCATATAATATTTCAAGGAAAAGATTTGGGTATTCGTATCAGTGTTAGATCAGATAATTCAGCAGCATTAATTCAAAACCAGTCAAATGATCTAACTCTAGCAGAAAAAATTGTTTTAGTCGCATCAAGATCATTAAAATCAAGTTATGGCGGAAGAAATAGAATGCAAATGGCACAAAGTAGTACAGGCATTCCAACAGTAGAATACGAAACAGCAAAACAAAATCTTATAGCTCAAGGATATTTAAATGCAGCAGGCGCATTAACATTAAAAGGAAAAAATGCTGCTGGCGGGGATTTATACAGATTGAAATGGAATCATGGAAATATGATCGAATCATTATCAGAGGGATATAAAAAATTTAAAGTCAATGTGAGATATAAAGATGGTGCGGAAGCACAAAATCAGGTATTTAATATAATGGCATCAGATACAAACGAAGCAATCGAAGTTGCCGAAGGTCGAGTCAAAGATAAAGGGTATAAAGTTATAAGATCAAATATATCAGAAAGCAAAATAATAAAGGAATCATTTATGTCACCATTGGAAAAAATAACATCAAGAATTAGAAATGGCGAATTTGGTAATTCTTCACCAAAAATTGCTCCAAAAGAAATTCAAATAGCATTTAGAAATGCCATTAGAGAAACCTTCGGACATAATACTAAAGATGATAATATAAAAAATATATATAATCGTTCATGGTTTAATAGCAGAGATACATGGGAAAATCTTGCATCCGAATATCAAAAAATAACAGAACAAAATGCTCCCGAAACATTATTCAATGGCGAAGCAATTATGGAAGAAATTATTAACCTAACAAATAATTTCATGAAACAAAATACATTCCTCGAAAATACCAGAGAAGTTAGACGCGAAATGTTAGTGAAATTCATCAGAGAACAAGCAAAAACATTGATGACAGGTAAAAAAGGAAAAAGCGATATCATCGAATCGGTGCTAGAACATTATGAATCAAAATATGGTGTTAAACTTAAACAAATTATTCAGGAAGATGATGACGATGAATCTTTAGAGGATATGCTTAATTCTGATACCGATACAGGTCATAAGAAAAAAGAAGAGGATGATTCAGATGATTTGGGTCTTGACGACGACACAAGTAACGACGATTCAAGTTCAAAACGTGATGACACAGCTACAAACAGCACAGAAATAGGATCAGACACAATTACTTTAGACGTCCCAACTATAATACGCGCTTTCGAATATGTTAGAGAATCTATCAAAACAGACGTTCAATTACATAGATTCGTCTCAAACCTTATTAAATTATCTAAAGAAAAAGAAGTTCTTACAATGGATGATTATGAAGCAATGATTGCAGAAGTTAAAGGAAGCGAATTAGAATATTTAAAAAAATTATCAGGCATTAAAAACGATAATTAAATGGACCAAAACATGAAAAAACTATTTGATATATTAACTGAAACACAATTAAATGAAAGTTGGGATGAAGAATATCAATATGACCTCCTTGATTTTCGAGAAAACGCACAAATACGTTTTCATATGCAGGAAATCAGATCATCAAAATTAGATCAAAGCGATCTATATTATGAAATTCGTGATGAGCTAAAAAATTTAAAAAATTCTTTACCAGAAAATGTATTTTTAGAAATAGAAGATGTATTAACAAAAACAAGATGGCGTGAGGATGCTGATGAAGTTACACAAAAATATAAAAATGAAATAGGAAAAATAGCCGAAATATTTCATACTCTTCTTAAAGTTAAATTACAGGAATTTGTAGCAGAGCACGAAGCAGTAACTACTCAAAAATATAAACAAATACAACAACAAATTGAAAAACTAAAAGCACAATGAAAACAGTATCACTTAGACTTATAACTGATGATGAACGCCGCTTTGCAGAAACATTTCAGCAAGTAACAAAAATGTGCCTAGATGTCTTCAAAGACAGTAAAGGTCGAGGGGCTGAACTTCAGGATTATAAAAATCTTAAAAAAAATCTAAAACGTTTCAGTAACTATCCGTTCATGCCAGTATTATATAAACAAATGGCTGATTGGGATAAAGAATTGATAGATATATTTCAATCAAAACGCCATTCATCTAAAAAAATAGAAAATATAAAAACTGCTGCAGATACCTTAACAAAATTGTTTGCTTCAGGTAACATAGAACAGGCTTATCAATATTCAAAAATAGCGGCTCAAGCAGTAAATGCAATAGAAAAAAGAGGCGTAAATACCAATGATTTTATTAAAAATAAAAGAAATCCGCTTTATATTGAAAATCCACTTTTTTTTGGCAGAACTGGATTACTTACTCAATTTGAAAAATCTGATATGGAAAGAATCGTTGAAAAAAATTTAGATGAATTTTGTTGGACGTATATGCCATTACCAGAAAGTAAAGTTAACAATTATGAATTTATAGCTCACTGGATCACTCAACTTAAAAATTCACCAGATAAAGTAGAATTATCAAAATACGATTTTGAAAAATATTCAGAATTCGCATATTCATCAGATGAATTTGATGAACTTAAAAAAGCAGTTACTACATACCTTAAAAGCAATAATAAAAAACTTATTCCTGCAATTCTGAGTATGCTAGAAAATCTTCCGGATCTTTATCAAATTAACGAAGATCAGAAAAAAACAATATCAGTGGTGTACAGAGGATTAGCTCTCGATGATTATCCTGATGAAGACGATATTATCGAAACAGAACAAACGAATGGTTTTGTCGCAACATCAACAAGCAAATCTGTCGCAAAACGCTTTTCTTATAGAATCGGACATCTAGAATCAAAACAAGCAAGAAGATCAGATTATGGTGCAGTCATAACATATGATGTTACACCAGATGCTATACTTCTGGACACCGCAGTATTTGGCGGATTGTTTGGTGAAGATGAAATTATTATAGATGTCAATAAAGCAACTGTAAAACATATAGAAATTAATGAGAAATAATTATGTCAGAAACATCAGATGAAGCCCTAGAGATACTAAATCAGTTAATGTCTATGGCAAAAACAATATCAGAAATTTCTAAAAAAAGTGCAGATGATGCTGAAGAATTTGAAGCAATGATGTCAGAAATTAATAAAGAATCAAAACATAAACCAGTCGCCAATCAACAGGACGTTTTAAAAAAATTATCACTTGACAAAAAATCAAAAAAATAATACACTACCTTCTATTGGGATTAGAATGCTTTTGATATGACATTTTGATTTTTTCATAGGCGCAGTAGAAGGTCGCCGGGAACATCTACAGTTAAGTGATCTATAACAATTCACCCTCCGTAGTGAGACTTAACAAAAAAGGCTTGGTGAAAACCAAGCCTTTTTTTAAACATTGACAATTATAAAAAATGTTGTATTATATATTCATGAGATGGAGATCGATTATGAACATTTTTAATCTAATTAAATTCAAATATACATGCTGGAAAAGAAATGGATAATGTGTCATATAAAGATAATTTGTCGACATCAAATTTAATTTCCCCCGACTGGAACAATAAAGTCGATGTCAAAAAATTCAACGAGAAATTAAAAAAAGAATGTGAAGAAATTAAAAAAGAACTCAAAAAAGTCGAAACTGGTGATCTTGGTCTATTTCAAAAATAGATTACGATCTCTATTAATTCTCATAGATAATGGATCGATTGTTAAATTAAGTATGTTATGCGCTCTCGCTAGTACTCCATAATATTTTTTCATTTTGGTTTTTATGTTAGTATCTTTAACTTTTTTTATTTTTTCTAATAATTGTATCGGCATAACTTGCTGCCTCATCAAGCGACATTTCTTCATCGCCTTTATTAAGTATATAATCTCGCATTTTATCTAAATAACCTATATTACGAAGTTCTTTAAACGTCAAATTTTCAACAGAGAACTCGCCACCTTCTTGTAATCCCAATTTTCTCATATCATAAATTTTTTCAAGCATTTTTTTAACTTCATCAATATCAGGTTCATCATCCAATAAATCATCAATCTCATCAATATATTGATTGGTCTTAGATACTAAACTAATATCATCAACAGATGGTTTTTCCTTTTTAGGTTCTTTTAACCATTCATCATTTTCTACACTATATATTCCATTGGCAGTAACTTTATTCTCAGTGGATTCAATATATATTTCAACAGGAAATCCATTGATCTTAATATTGTGAAGTTTATTCCAGTAAGTTCTCTTCGAATCAAAGAAATTTTGCATGAAATCTTTCTTTGGTAATACAGTTTCTTCATCCTGTAATTGTGTTTCTATCGTTATGTCATTAAAATTAACAATCAAATG
>Ga0007882_10000196_pt1 | contig 35390 bp, 27 predicted proteins | sample CryBogCBH12Aug01_FD_71195 | JGI IMG/M metagenome (GOLD analysis project Ga0007882, IMG submission 71195) | Freshwater microbial communities from Crystal Bog, Wisconsin, USA - CBH12Aug09.1 | ecosystem: Environmental > Aquatic > Freshwater > Lake | place: Crystal Bog, Wisconsin, USA | collected... | reverse complement strand
CGCTGAAGCTGGATGCCGACCTGGTGGTGCTGTCAGCCTGCAATACGGCGGTACAGGGTACCCGCTTCGGCGGCGAAAGCCTGTCCAGCCTGGCCGACATTTTTTTTCATGCCGGTGCGCGGTCTGTCCTGGCCAGCCACTGGTCGGTGCCGTCCGCTTCAACGATGGCCATGATGAGTGAAATGTTTTCCCGGCATGCCGTCAATCCAAGTGACGGATATGCCGAAAGTCTGAGGGCCGCCCAGCTCGTCTTGAATAAGAGTCCTGCGACCGCGCATCCCCTTCATTGGGCAGGTTTTACGTTAATTGGCGGCACAGAGATTGCCCCCGAGCAATCAAAAGGAGAATAGGCATGAAAATCAGGCAAAGTATCATTTTTTGGTCTTTGATCTTTTTGCCGTCTAACCTCGGCGCCGCAGAGGTGGTGGTGGTCGAGTCCATCGGCTTGGACCTGCATCCCGGGCAGGTTCTGGACGGTGTCCAGCCGTTGACCCTGGCCCTGGGACAGCGGGTTACGCTGGTGGCCTCCGACGGCCGGCTGATCAAGCTCAAGGGGCCCTCCGAGGTCGCTCCGGCGCCCGATGCCGAACCGCCGAAAGGCGCCGTCACCAAATCCCTGAGGGATCTGATCTCGACCCGTCAGGCGGATGTGTCCTCCCTCGGTGTGGTCCGCTCCAGCGAAAGCCGGGCAGCTTTGCCCGATGCCTGGCTTCTCGACATTCTGCACGCCGGCAGCCGCTGCGTCGAGGAGGGGCGTTCGCCTGTGCTGTGGCGCGGCGACGGCGCCACCCCGCAGAGCGAGGTGGTTCTGGCTCCGGCGGATGGCAGTTGGAGCGCCCACGCGACCTGGCCGGGAGGTGCCGATCGCCTGGAACTGCCGGCCAGTATGTCGTTGCAGGACCGGCACAGCTACACCGTGACCGTCGATGGCGGTTCCGTGCAATTGACGGTTTTCGTGCTTCCGCGCACGCTGGGCAGCGAGGCGGCCAAGGCGGCCTGGATGGTGGAAATGCGGTGCGATCCCCAGGCCAAGGCATTGCTGGCCGGTTTGCCCTGAGCGGCGGGGCGAACCCCCGCATTGACCTCGGCCGGTCGATGCGGGGCATCCTGGCGGCGGCATCCATCGTGATCGTCGCTTCCGGCATTTCGCTATGGATGGTGGAGCGTCTGCCGTTTGTGCGGATGGGTGAGCGGTGGATCGCCGATTATCGCGTCGCCACCCTGCTGGCTCCCGAACCCCAGCATCCGGACATCGTCATCGTCGCCGTTACCGAGGATACCCTAAGCCTGTTTCCCTATCGCTCGCCCATCGACCGCCGGTTTCTCGCCGGACTGGTGAAGACGCTGGAGGCCCGCGGCGCCCGCGCGCTGGCCCTGGACGTTCTGTTCGATCAGCCGACCGAGCCCGAGAAGGACGATGCTCTCCGCCAGGCGCTGGGCGGTCTGTCGATCCCGGCGGTGGTCAGCTATGTCGATCAGCAAGACGGCGAGACCGACCGTCAGCAAGCCTTTCTTGACGGTTTCCTGCCGCCGGGACTGCGCGCCATGGCCAATCTGTCCAAGGATCCCTATGACGGCACGGTCCGCTCGGCCTATGGTGGACGGGTCTCCACCGGCGGCGAGTTCATTCCGGGACTGAGCATCGCCCTGGCGAAAAAGCTCGGGGTCGCCGGGCGCGAGGGCGGATTTGACATCGCCTGGCGCGGAGCCCCGAATCCGGAAACGCCACCCTTCGCCAACTTGCCGGCCAACACGGTGTCGCTGTTGCCGGTCGACTGGGTGAGAAACAAGGTGGTGTTCATCGGCTCGGACCTGTCCTTGACCGACCGTCATCGGACACCGTTCTCGACGGCGCAAAAAGGGGTGTTGAGCACCATGCCCGGCGTCGAAATCCATGCCCATATCTTTGCCCAGCTGATGGCGGGGAAGCTGCCGCCGGGCAGTTCCGGGCCCGTCAATCTGGTGCTGACCGCCGGCGCCGCCCTGCTGGGCGTCCTGACCGCCATGCCGGACTGGCGGCTTGGCCTCAAGCTGGCGGCGGCGCTGCTTAACGCGGCGACGCTGTGGGTGATCGGCTTCGTGCTGTTCCACAATGCCGGCATCATGTTGCCGCTGGTGACGCCGACCACCGCCTTCGCCACCGCCCTGACCCTGGCCGAGAGCTACGGCAATCGCCAGCAACGCCGGGAGCGCCGGTTCATCCACGACGCCTTCACCCGCTATGTGGCGCCCGGTGTGGTGGATCAACTGATCAAGGACCCTGGCAAGCTGAGCCTTGGCGGCGAGCGCCGCGAACTCACCATGATGTTCACCGATATCAGCGGCTTCACCCGCATGTCCGAACGCATCGAGGCCGGTGCGCTCGGGGTGTTGCTGAATTCCTATCTCGGCGGCATCTGCGACATTGTCCTGGCCGCCAACGGGACCATCGTCGAATTCATCGGCGACGCCGTCTTCGCCGTCTTCGGGGCGCCGGTGCATGACCCCGACCATGCCGAGCGGGCGCTGGCGGCGGCACTGGCCATCGATGCCTATGCCGAGCGCTTTCGGGTCCGCCCGGAAGCCGCCCATTGGGGTTGGGGTGAAACACGCATCGGCGTGCATAAGGGAATTGCCCTGGTCGGCAATTTCGGCGGCGAACGGCGTTTCAAATATGTTCCGGTCGGCGATTCGGTGAATACGGCGGCGCGTATCGAGGGACTGAATAAATTTTTCGGGACGCGGATCTGCGTTTCCGCGGCGACGCTGACGGAGCATCGGAAAGCATCGGCCAGGCCGCTGGGGCGGGTCATCGTCAAGGGTCGCGACGAAGCCACCGAAGTCTTCGAATTGCTTCAGGAGGACCTCGCCCCGTCCAAATATTTCAGCCGCTACCGGCGGGCCTACGACCTGCTGGACCGGGGGGAGGCGGCGACGGCGGCGACGATGTTCGACTCCCTGGCCGCCGAAAACAGCGACGACCATTGTGTCGGTCTTCATCTGGCCCGCATTCGCGCCGGGCATCGCGATACCGTCATCGTCATGGATGAGAAATAAAATGACCCACCAGCCGACAAGACTGATCTGCGGCCGCTACCGACCCCTCCAGAGTTCGCGGGTGGCTGGTTTCGCAATGGCCTACAAGGGGTTCGATCTGGTGACGGAGCGGCCGGTCTCCATCATCGTCATCGACAAGACCAAGGTGGAGGCCTCGCGGCCGAAGCTCGATTACGGCTTCGCGCAGATGCGTCGGGAGGCCGTCTCCGCCAGCCGGCGGGCCCATCCCGACATCCTCGAAGTGTATGACCAATTCGAAGACGATCAGCATTTTTATGTTGTATCGGAATTTTGCGAGCATCCGTCGCTGGCCAGCCTGCAATTCGCCAAACCGCATTACGACATCGTCAGCGCCATCAGATTGTTCGAACGGATCCTCACCATCATCCAATATCTCGCCGAGATGGGCATTTGCGGCTGTGCGATCCGCGCCAGTGACGTCTTTCTGCCGTCCGAGGGCTCCGTCAAAGTCGAGAACCTGTTTGCGACGCGGCTGCGGTTTATCGCCGACCTTCCGCAGTTGGGCGCCAAGCTGGCCCGTCTGGCGATATCCGCCAAAGGTCCGTTTCTCGACATCGAGGCCAATGAGCGGCTTGATCTGCTGCTCGCCGGAGATCTGTTGAAAGCCCTCCTGCTCCTGGCCAAGGCTACCGGGGAGCGGCGGCGCGGCCTGACGTCGCAGGGGCGCAAGGAGCATCAGAGCCTGCCTCTCGGGCTGATGCCGGCGATCGATCAGGTGGTTCAGAAGCTCGGCGACGACGATGCCGCCGGCGGTTATCGGCGTATTGCCGACCTGGCCGAGGATATCCGTGCCATTACCCGGCTTTTCCGCGGCGGCAGCGCGGACGAGACGGCGATGTCGCTGAAAAGCCGAAGTCCGCGACGGTCCTTCCTGCCGGGAGAGACGATCTTTCGCGAAGGTGACTGCGGCAGCCGGGAGGCCTTCATCATCGAGACCGGCTTGGTCCAGATCCTGAAAAACGGGGCGGACGGCCGGGAGCTCTATCTCGACGTGTCGAAGGAGGGGGAAATCATCGGGGAAATGGCCCTTGTCGACAATCAGCCGAGAATGGCGACGGCCCGGGCCATCGAGCCCACCCGGGTGGTGGTGGTGACCGCCGAGCAGTTTCGTGCCAGCCTCGAGAAGACGGATACCGTTTCGCGCAAGCTGATTGACGTACTGGTCCAGCGGCTGCGCTATCAGAGCAGCGAAATCACCCGTCTCAAGGTCTTGTTGCGGTCCAGCAAATAAGCCGCCTCAGCTTTCGATTTCAGCCAGATCCTCGAGCGCGTCCTCGTCGCGCACGACCACCCAGCCGCGCCCGGTCTGCACCAGTCCCTCCATCTGCCAGGAATGGATCAGCTTGTTGACGCTTTCCCGGGTGACATTCATGTGGGTGGCCAGATCCTGTTGGGAAAGGCGCAGGTCAATGCGGATGCCGTCGGTGACGGGGCGGCCGAAGGTGCGCGCCAGCAGCAGCAGGCGTTTTGCCAGGCGGGCCGGCAGTTCGAGGAAATTGGCATCCTCCAGCAGGCCGCTGACCCAGCGCAGGCGATCGGCGCAGGCGGCCAGCATGCGGATGCAGCAGCGCGGGTTCTGTTCGAGAAAGGCCAGGAGGTCGCGCTTCTCGATGGCCAGAAGTTCCGTGGCGTCGAGGATGGTGGCGTCGGCGGTGCGGTCGCCGCCGTCAAGCACGGCGATTTCGCCCAGCATTTGACCGGCACCGATGAGATTCAGGGTGGTTTCCCGTCCCTCCATCGATACTGTCGAGATGCGGACGACGCCTTTGATGACGATGAACAGGCGGTCGCCGGGGTCGCCCTTCATGAATAATGTGGCGCCCGGCGGCAAGGCCAGCAGCTTGGCCATTTCCGCCAGCCTGTCCAGTTCCTGTTCGTTCAGGGAACTGAAGAGCGACGTCTTGCGGAACGCCTGTCTTTTGATGTCTAGGCGGTCGCTCATGACGCCTTCCCGTAAATATGATCAGGTGAAAGTTTATTCCAGATGCTGCTGTCCCGGCAATAAAAAAACATAATACTCTTGCCCAACAAGGCTTGTTTTGCCTGATGTCTTGAGGGTTTGGCTTTGAAGCCAGCGAGCCAGTACTTTGGGTATATGGTTTTTATCAATAAATATGCCGTTCGATATATTGCGCTAAAGGTTGTGGGGTAGTTCACATAGGTTCGGCGAAATCGGTGGAAGAGTGGGGTGACCGAACGGCTTTGGTCCAGGGTCAGCATAGCGATATGCCCCTGCGCCCGGTGCGACTGGTTCGGCGGCGAATTGGGTGCATGGCCCGGACCCCCGGGCCCTGCTCAAAGCGCTCCCACATAGAGGAGAGGGCATGGTGATCAAGCATAGGATCGGCGTAATCATGCTGATGGGGGGGCTCTGCCTGGCCGGCACGGCGCAGGCGGCCGGTCCGGCGGCTGTGCCGGCACCGCTGCCGCATACCGTCGAACCGGGGCGTCAGGCACCGCAGCCGTCTCTGCCGCCAAAAGGCGAATTCGAGTTTTCCTTTCCCGAGCCGTATCGCACGCCGATGCCCCGGGATGTGGAAGGATTGCATTTCACGGTTCGGGAAATCGTCGTCGACGGCGCGGTGGAGGTCAGTCCTCAGGAATTGTCGCCATTGACCGGCGAACTGGTAGGAAAAGAGGTGACCCTGGGCGACATCATCGCCGTCGCCGAACGGATCGAAGCCAAATACCGCGAGAAAGGATTTCTTCTGGTCCGTGCCTTCGTTCCACCGCAAAAGACCCGCAACGGCATCTTTCACATCACCGTCGTCGAAGGCTTCATCAAGACCATAACGGTGGAAGGGGTCGACGGCGGTCTCCGGGAGCGGCTGTCGAATATTCTGACGCCCATCGCCAATGACCGGCCGTTGCGCGAATCGACGATCGAACGGGCGATGCTTCTGGTCAACGACATGCCCGGGATCAAGGGCGTCGGCCTGGTCCGTCCCTCGCCCGACGAGCCGGGGGCCGCCGACCTGGTGGTCAATATCGATCGCAACCGGGCGGAGATCGTCGGTTCGGTGGACAATCGAAATTCGCGCTATTCCGGCCCCTGGACCCTGTCGACCGATGCCGTGACCAATTCGCTGTTTGGTCAGGGTGAACAATTGGCCTTGGGGGTGACCACCAGCCCCGATTACGTTCGCCAGAACGACCTCCGTCTGCGCTATCTGCAGCCGGTCGGGCCGCTGACCTTGACCTCCTCGGTCGATCGCGGCCATGGCCTGCCCGGTCTCGATCTCCGGGAAAACGACGTCAAGACCCGCAGTCTGATCGCCGGGCAGCGGGTGTCCTTTCCGGTGATCCGCAGCCGGGCGGTCGACCTGATCCTTGACGGCGGCCTGTCCTGGAAGGAAGCGACCATCGATCAGCGGGGCCAAAGGTTGAGCACCGACCGCTGGTGGGTTGTCGACGCCAAGGTGATCTGGTCGCAGTCCAACTGGCTGAACGGCGTCAATTCCGCCGTCGTCGGCGCCGCGCGCGGACTTCCCGGCCTGGGATCGGCAAAAGCCACCCTGCCGGTGGGGACCGCCGGCGGGGTTACCCATGAGGGTGATCCGCAATTTACCAAGCTGACTCTCGATCTCCACCGGATCCAGTCGATCTCCGGCCCATGGAGTGCCTATGGCGCCGTCGGCGGTCAGTATTCCTTCAATCGGGAACTGGCCGGCGAGGAATTCGCCATGGGCAGTACCCAATTCGGCCGCGGGTTCGACCCGGCACAGGTTTCCGGGGATCACGGTCTCGGCGAAACCCTGGAACTGCGTTACGACATGCGCAGCCAACTTCTCTTCAACTCCAACCTTCAGTTTTACGGCTTTTTCGACAATGGCAAGGTGTGGAACCGGTCCGGTCACCCCCCGGCCTCCGACAGTCCATCCTCTGCCAATACCTATTCCGATTTGACCTCGACCGGCGGTGGTCTGCGATTCGCCTGGGACAGCGGCATCAATGCGAATGTCGAATTGGCGCATCCGCTGTCCGGTCCCCGACCGACGGTGAACGCCGATCCGATCCGTCCTTATTTTTCCATTGGTTTCCGCTATTGATCGGGTGCAGCCAGCGTTGCGCGAAAAGGGCGGCCGGTTCGGGTTGGCCGAAAAGATAGCCCTGAGCCACCGTACAGCCCAGGTCCGTCAGGGCCCGGACCTGTTCCTGCAATTCGACGCCTTCGGCCACCGAGGCCAGGCCCAGGCTTTTGGCCATGGCGATGATGGTCTGGACAATGGCGTGGTCGCGGCGGTTTTTTAACATGTTGCGCACGAAGGAAATGTCGATCTTCAGAGTTCCCGCCGGAAAACGGGAAAGATAGGCAAGCGAGGAAAACCCGGTTCCAAAGTCGTCGATGGCAAACTCAAAACCCAGTTCCGCGAGGCTCTTTGTGGTGGCGATGGCGGCGTGCCCCTCGGCGGCCAGCACGCTTTCGGTAATCTCCATCTCGAGATCGGAGGGCTGGCAGCCGGCGTTCGCCACCACCATGGACACCGACGGCAGGAAATCCGCCGCCTTGAATTGCATCGCTGAGACATTGATGGCCAGTTTGACCGGCATCGCATGCCCGGCCGACTTCCATGCCGATAATTGGCGACAGGCCTCGGCAAGGGTCCATTTGCCGAGATCCGGCATCAGCCCACGCTCTTCGGCGATGGGAATGAAATGGCCGGGGCTGATGAAGCCGCGGTCGGGTTCGTGCCAGCGCAACAGGGCCTCGGCACCGACCAGGCTCGAACTCACCATGTCGACCTTGGGCTGGTAGTGAAGGTGCAGCCGACCTTCAGCCACCGCGAGTTTAAGGCGACGGGCGATGTCCCGGCGCTCATTCAGCGAGTCGCTCATCTGTGGGAGGTAAAACCGGAAGCCACCTGGCGTCGTTTCGGCCTCGCGGCTGGCCAGTCCGGCATCGGCGAAGACTTCTTCAGGGGTCGACCGTTCTTCCGGGTACAGGGCGATGCCGACCCGTGCCCCGATAGAGACTTCCAGATCCGAAACGTGGAAGGAACGCAGCAACAGCCGGGAAACTCTTCTGGCGATGTCGGCCGCCGCCGTCCGATCGGCCCCCGGGGCCAGCAGGGCGAATTCGTCGCCGCCGATCCGGCCCAGCAATTCGCCCTGTTTGAGGCCGGTGGCCAGACGTTCGGCCAGGCATCTGAGCACCGTGTCGCCGGCGGCATAGCCTTGGGTGTCGTTGATTTCCTTGAAGCGATCGAGGTCGATAAACAGCAAGGCACCGGGGCGGTTTAAGGAAAATTCCGTGGCCAGGACCTGTGTCAGGGTGGCGCGGTTGGCCTGTCCGGTGACGAAATCCGTATGCGCCAGATGTTCCAGCATGCCCTCGGCGAGGCGGCGGGCATGGCGCGTATGCAGTGTTTCGATGCCGAAGGCCAGTTCAGCCGCCACTTCCATCAGAAGTTTCGATTCGTCTTCGTCGAAAGCGTCGGCAGTATCGGCATAAAGGGTCAGCGCTCCCAGGATCCGGTCATCGAGGCGGAGCGCCAGCGCGATCGACGACGGGGCGGAGGCCGCCGCCACCGGGTCGGCGGGCCCGGCATTTCCGGCATAGGCGGCCACGCGCAAGGGCGGCAGGTCATTTTGCGCGGGAAGGTCGATCTCGGCTTGATAATAGCCGCCGATATCGACTGCCAGCCGGCAGATTTCCTCGGACAGGGTCGCGGTATCGATGGCGTGCAGAAGGCTGCAGATACTGCCGCTGAGGAATGCCAGGGCGCGGTTGCTGTGGTCCAGGGCGCTTTGCCGGTGCTTGAACGCGGTGAGCTCCTGGAGGCGGGCCAGCCTGAGGGTGGACATTACGTTGCAGCCCATTAACAATTTCATTAAATGATAAATGGACCGGTTACCTGATCGCTACCAGTGCCCTTACCGTATAGACGGTTCGACCAGGGATTGGCTTAATCACTCCGGCAAGGTCAGGGGGGCACATTGACAGCGAACCGCGTTGGGCTTGGCGAGCATATTGAGAGGCTGCGCCGGTTGTCCTTCCAGATCGGCGCCTACCGGCCACCCAGCGAGGGCGGCAACGCCTCCCTGTTGCTGCGGGTAACCGAGAACTGTTCGTGGAACCGATGCTCGTTTTGCGAAATGTACAAGGAACAGCGCTTCGCCTTCAGACCGGCGGCGGAGGTCAAGCATGATATCGACCAGATCGCGGCAATCCGCGACGAAATCCTGGCCGTAGCGGAAAAACTCGGGGTAACCGGCCCGGTTACCGGCGAGACGGCCGAGGCTCTGCTTGCCGAGGGCCGTGACCTGATGGGCAATGCCAGTTTCGTAACCGTCTTCAACTGGCTTTCCTCCGGGGGACAGACGGCGTTCCTGCAAGATGCCGACAGCATGATCATGCGCGCCCCCGAGATGATCGATGTTCTTGGGCATCTGCGGCGAACCCTCCCCTCCTTGACCCGGGTGACCTGCTACGCCCGGTCGAAAACCGTGGCCCGCAAGACCGCGGAGGAGCTTCGCCAGATCCGCGAGGCGGGCCTGGATCGCCTGCATATCGGCCTCGAGAGCGGGGATGACGAACTGCTTGCCGTTATCTGCAAAGGGGTGACCAGGGCGGAACAGATCGAGGGGGGACAAAAGGCCGTCGCCGCCGGGTTCCAGGTCTCGGAATATTGGATGCCGGATCTCGGCGGGCGGGAGCGCTGGCGCCAACATGCCGAGAACACGGCCAGCGCCCTGTCGGCGATCAATCCTCATTATATCCGCTCCCGGCCCTTGGCGCCCCGCAGGGGGACACCCCTGTTCGAGGAGATCGCCGAGGGGCGTCTGCATCTGTCCTCGCCACGCCAGCGACTGGAGGAACTGGCGGTGATGATCGGCGGGCTCGAGGTGACGTCGCGGATTTGCTTCGACCATGCGATGAATGCCTGGGCCGACCGCCGGGGCGATCTCCTGTTCCGCCAGGACTACGAAGGCTACCGCTTTCCCGACGAGAAGCCGCTGCTGCTGGAGCGGATCGGCGAGGGTTTGGCCCTGGACGATGCCGCCCATAACCAGGTCCGCAACATGATGGGCCTGCGCTCCCTCTGACCCTGTACTAGTGGTTAAAATCTAACAGATGAGTGCCATAGTGGATTCCCCTGGTGCGCCCGTTATGCGAGCCTGGGGGATGCAGTTCCTGCAAAGTTTCGTCGATGTTGGTGCTTTCCCGAATTATGATGCGGCGGCGGTATGACAGTCAGTTAATTGGGGGAAATCCATGGAACAACATGATGTAATTATTGTCGGATCGGGACCCGGCGGTTCGGGCTGTGCCAAGGCCTTGCGCAATCAGGGTGTCGACGTCCTGGTGCTGGAGCGGGACGCGCTGCCCCGCTACAAATGCTGCTCGGCCGTGCTGTTCGGCCAGACCCAGGTGCTGCTGCGCAAATATTTCGGCAAGGACGCGCCGGACTCGGTCTATTGCACGAACGACAAATATATCGACGCCAAAGACGTCCGCGAATGGGATCCGGTCAGCGGCTACAAGCCCTATGTCTGGGAAATTCCCAAGGACGGCGAAGTCTTTCCGTCGATCTTCCAGAACGTCTGGCGCAACAGCTTCGACAAATGGCTGCTTGATGAATCCGGCGCCCCCTGGCGTGATCAGACCAGGGTCACCGGTTTCACCGTCGACGGCGACCATGTCACCGTGCAGGCCGGCGACACCGCCTATCGCTGCCGGTATCTGGTGGGGGCCGACGGCGGCGCTTCGGCGGTGCGCCGTATCCTGCGGCCGGCCGGCAGTGACCCGGCCGGGGCCAGCGTCGCCATCCTGCAGAGCTATTTCAAACTGGAGTCGCTGGGCAAGCTGAAGCAGGGATCGTGGACGGTGATCTTCGATAAGGACATCGGCGAGATGCTGAACTGCATCCATCAGAAGGACGACTATCTGCTGCTCTGCGTCGGCGGCTTCCGCGGCCGCAATCTGCGCGAGTCGATCGAGAAGCTGAAGGCCCTGCTGGCGGAAAAATTCGATGTGCGGCTGGGCGACAAATGGCGCGACGAAGGCTGTCAGCTGGCCCTGGCGCCGCCGTTCCTCGGCGAGGGACGGGTGCTGCTGACCGGCGAGGCGGCCGGCCATATCTATCTCAACGGCGAGGGCATCAGCGCCGCCATCGACAGCGGCTGGCGCTGCGGCATGGCGATCGCCGAGGGGCTGAAGAGCGGCCGGGATCCTCTGCCGGTTTACGAAAGCAACTGCCGCGACATCTCGGCGCATATCGAGAAATGTCTGGCTCAGATCCATTTCCTGGCGGTGTGAGATGGCGCTGCAGATAACCGCGGACTGCATCAACTGCGACATGTGCGTCGCCGAATGCCCCAACAACGCCATCGCGCCGGGGCCAGGGCAGTACGTCATCGATGCCGGCAAATGCACCGAATGCGTCGGCCGTTATGACGCGCCGCGTTGCGTCCCGGTCTGCGCGGTATCCTGCATCATCCCTCTATCCTGAACGGCTCCTCCCGTCCAGGCTGCCTCCGGGCCATCGATTGGCCATGCCGGTCGGTCTGCCTGGCCGGGCAGACCGCCTGCCTGCAGTGAGGGCCGTCCGGCCCGCGGTTTCGGGTATTGTTGTACAACGAGATTGTACAAGTCGAATGGTTGTGCTAACCTGCAGGAATATCAGGATGAGGCGTCACCATGTCCAGACAGTGGTCTTCCAGTGAGGCCCGGGCCAACTTCTCCAACTTGTTGAACGATGCGGCGGTTGGACAGATCATTCAGATTGAACGCCAGAGCGATGGTGCCGAATTCGTTCTGGTCTCGAAGGAACTGTTTCTGAGCAGCCGTCCGAGCCTGGCGCAATATCTCGCCGACCTCGACACGGGCCTCGGTGAAGACGACTCGGAACAGTGGCTCCAGGCCATGCGTGACGCGCAGGGCAAGTGAGCTTGGCGTCCTACCTTCTTGATACCGACGTCATCAGCGAATTGATGGCCGCGCCGGTTCGCAAACGACGCCAAAGGATCGAGGCGTGGCTGCGTTCGCTGGGGCAAGAGCCGGTGTTCCTTTCATCGGTGTCGATCTCCGAGATCAACCGCGGTATTGCATTGCTCGAGGCGAGAAATCCGTCTGCGGCAGCGGCTCTCAGGCAGGCTCTGAGTAATATTCTTTCGATTTATGAGGACGCGATCATCACTCCATCGCACGCCGAATGGCAGGTCTTCGCCAGGCTGTCGGCCATCCCTGAGCTACGCCATCTCTGCAATGGGAGGAACGAAAAGAACCAGCCCAAGACGGGGGCGGATGTCTTCCTTGCCGTTCAGGCAAACACCATCGGAGCCGCCGTCGCCACTCTCAATTCAAGAGACTTCGTGGTCATTGACCGCCACATGGAGATCGTCGGCGGCATCATCGATCCCGCCTCGGCAAGCTGGATCACAGAACCGGTGTCGGCCTAGAAATGCTGCGCTGCATTACGGGTTTTCTTTAGCACCCTAAGTGGTCGCTCCTGATTCCTTTCATGTCACCAATCGTTAAAGTGGCCGGCGAACGGTGCTGAGAGGATTGCGCATGTACACAGTGGACATCGATACCGGCGGCACGATGACCGATGCCCTGGTTTCGGGCGGCGAGGAGCTTCATGCCTTCAAGGTGGATACCACGCCGCACGACTACACGGTTTCCTTTGTCGGCTGTCTGGCGGAAGCAACCAAGAAGCTAGGTTTCGCCGACATTGAGGCATTCCTCTCGAAGGTCGACCTGATCCGCTGGTCGTCGACCATCACCACCAATGTGCTGGGCGAGCGGCGCGGATCCAAGGTCGGCCTGCTGGTGGCCAAGGGCGCCGAGGAGACCCTTTACGGTTCCTCGCGGTCGGTGGTCATCGGCGAACTGGTGGAGCAGGCCAATGTCATCGGCCTGCCGGCCAATCCGACGGCGGTGGACATCCTCTCCAATGTCAAGGAACTGCTGGAAAGCGGCGTACGACGGATCTGCATCTGCCTGGCTAATTCCTATCCGGAAAACAGCGCCGAGCGGGAGATCAAGGCGGTCATCGAGAGCCAGTATCCCGACCACATCATCGGTGCCGTGCCGGTGCTGCTGGGCAGCGAAATGGCGCCGCTGCGCCATGACCAGACCCGCGTGCATTATTCGCTGATGAACGCCTATACCCATGCGCAGCTGGCCACCTCGCTGTACAAGGCCGAGGACGTGCTGCGTGACGAGCACAGCTGGCGCGGCCCGCTGCTGATCGGCAATACCCATGGCGGCGTCGCCCGCATCGGCAAGACGAAATCCGTCGACACCATAGAATCCGGACCGGTCTTCGGCACTTTCGGCGGCGCCTATATGGCCCGTCTTTACGGATTGCGGAACGTCATCTGTTTCGATGTCGGCGGCACCACCACCAAATGTTCCATCATCCGCGAGGGCCAGCCTCTGTTCCAGCGCGGCGGCGAACTGATGGAAGTGCCGGTGCAGACCTCGTTTGCCATGTTGCGCTCCGCCGTGGTCGGCGGCGGCTCGGTGGCGCGGGTCAAATCCGGTGGCCTGACGCTGGGGCCGGAGAGCATGGGGGCGGCGCCGGGGCCGGCCTGTTACGGTCTGGGCGGCGATCAGGCGACGCTGACCGATGCGCTTCTGGTCCTCGGCTACCTGGATGCGGGGAACTTCCTTGGCGGACGGCGACGGCTCAATATCGAATTGGCCGCCGCGGCGATCCGCAAGACCGTGGCCGAGCCGCTGGGGGTGTCGGTGGAGGTGGCGGCGCTGTCGATCCGCGACGAGGCGGTGGCGATGATGGCCGACCTGCTGCGGGCGACCTTGGCCGAGGCCCATCTCGATGCCGGCGACTGCGCCCTGTTCGCCTTCGGCGGCAACGGCCCGATGTTCGCCGCCTTTGTCGCTGACCGGCTGGCCATGAAAGACGCCTACGCCTTTGACCTGGGACCGGTGTTCAGCGCCTTCGGCTCGTCCATATCCGATGTCCTGCATGTCTATCAGCGGGGGGTCGATATGACCTGGAGCGCCCAGTCGAAAGACCGCCTGCTGCCGGTCGTTGCCGAATTGCAGACCCAGGCCGAAAGGGATTTCCGCGGCGAAAGTTTCGATCCGTCGAAGGCCACCTATGACTGGGATATCGACCTGGGCGAGAGCGAAGCCGACATCACCACGCTGCGTGTCGAATGCAAACATAGCGGCATCGGCGAAACCTTCGAGGCGATCAGCAAGGCGCTGGACGAATCCGCCGCCTCGCGGCGGCCGATACTCGGCGTCCGGCTGTCCAGCCGGCTGGCTATCGGCAGCTATCACATGAAGCGGCGCTCAAAGACCGTCGCCGCCGAGGCCCCGGTCCACCGTCCGATCCGTTTCAACGGCACCGGCGACACGCCGGCGCCGGTTGGTCACTGGGAATCGATGAATGTGGGCGACAGTCTTGTCGGTCCGGCCGTCATCAACGGCAATACCCTGACCTGCCCGGTCCCCCCGGGCTGGCAGCTCAAGGTCGACGATTTCGGCAATGCCGAACTGAGCCGGAGATAAAGCAATGTATGAGCGTATCCGCTTCACCGAATATCTCGATCTCGATCTGAATGACGAGCATTGGTACTGCCATGATTGCGGCACCAGGCTGATTTCCGCCCGAGAGAACTATAAACGGGGCTGCATGGTGGCCCAACGCCTGCCGGAAGAAATTCATAATCCGGTGATTGACGGTCCCTATAGTTTCGCCCCCGACGCCAATTGGGTTCGCATCGTCGAATTCTACTGCCCGAACTGCTCGCGGCAGATCGAGACCGAATATCTGCCGCCGGGGCATCCCATCACCGTCGATATCGAAGTCGACATCGACAGCCTGAAGGCGCGCCTGGAAAAAGGCGAGATCACAGTTGTCGGCGGCAAGTTGGTCAAGGTGCAGACGGAGAAGCGGGCATGAGTACCCTGACCACATTGGACGCCGTCAATTCCATCGACATCGATGTCGGCGGCACCTTCACCGACCTGGTGCTGACCATGGACGGCGAGCGCCATATCGCCAAATGCCCGACCACCCCCCATGACCTGTCGGTGGGCTTCCTCAACACGGTGGAGGCCGGCGGCGACAAGGTCGGGCTGTCGGTGGAGGAACTGCTGCCGAAGATCGACATCATCCGCTATTCCACCACCGTGGCGTTGAACCGCCTGTTGCAGCGCCAGGGACCGCGCATCGGCCTGCTGACCACCGAGGGTCACGAGGACGCCATCCTGATCGGCCGCGGCGCCCAATGGGTGGACGGCAAACGGGTGGCCGAGCGGCGCAATATCGCCACCCAGAACAAGCCGCTGCCGCTGATCGAGCGCGATCTCATCCTTGGCGTGCGCGAGCGCGTCGACAGCGCCGGCCATGTGCTGCGTCCGCTCGACGAAGAGGATGTGCGGACCAAGCTGCGTTTGCTGATGGACCGCGGCGCCCGCGCCATCGTCGTCTCGCTGCTGTGGTCGTTCATGAACCCGGCGCATGAAAAGCGGGTCCGCGAAATCATCCGCGAGGAATACAAGGAATATCACATCGGTTTCGTGCCGGTGGTGATGTCCCACTCGGTGGTATCGAAGATCGGCGAATATGAACGCACCATGACCGCGGTGCTGGACGCCTATCTGCAGCAATCGATGCAGAACGATATCGGCGCCACCTGGGACAAGCTGCGGGCCCGGGGCTATCGCGGCGCCTTCCTGATGATCCACAATTCCGGCGGCAGCGCCGACATCTTTAAAACCCCGGCCTCGCGCACTTTCAACGGCGGGCCGGTGGCCGGGCTGATGGGGTCGGCTTATTTCGCCAACAAGCTGGGCTACAAGAATGTGGTCGCCGGCGATGTCGGCGGTACCAGTTTCGACGTCGCTTTGGTGGTGGAATCCAGCGTCCGCAACTACACCTTCCGCCCGGTGATCGATAAATGGATGGTCAATGTCACCATGATGCAGACCATCTCGGTGGGCTCGGGCGGCGGTTCCATCGCCAAGGTCGATCGCGGCGGCAGCCGCCTGGAGGTTGGGCCGAAAAGCGCCGGCTCGATGCCGGGACCGGTCTGCTATGACTTAGGGGGTGCCGAGCCGACGGTCACCGACGCCGATGTGGTGCTGGGCTATATCAATCCCGACACCTATTACGGCGGGCGCATGCCGCTCAACAAGGCCAAGGCGGAAAAAGCCATCCGCGAAAAGATCGCCCAGCCCTTAGGGATAGAGGTCATCGAGGCGGCCTCGCTGATCCGCGAGATCGTCGATGAGAACATGGCCTCGGCGATCAAGCGCGAAGTGCATATGCGCGGCTACCATCCCGAGGATTTCGTCCTCTTCGCCTTCGGCGGCGCCGGTCCGACCCATATGGCCGGTCTGAAGGGCGACATCCCCAAGGCGGTGGTGTTCCCGGCGGCGCCGGTGTTCTGCGCCATGGGCTCGTCCATCATGGACATCGTCCATCTCTACGAGCAGTCCAGGCGCATGGTGTTCATGGAGCCGATCACCGAGAAACTGGTTATCGACTATGAGCAGTTCAACCGCACCGTCGATCAGATGGTGGCCAATGCCCATCAGGAACTGCATTCCGAGGGGCTGGACGTCGAAGACGCGGTGTTCAGCCTGGAACTGGACATGTTGTATGGCGGCCAGGTCAATCTGAAGCGCATGTCCTCGCCGCTGGTCCGCATCACCAGCCAGGCCGACGCAATGGCGGTCTACCAGGCCTTCGAGCAGGAATTCTCGGACGCCTTCAGCCCGCTGGTGGTCAACAAGCCGGGCGGCGTGTTCCTCGATAATTTTGTCTTGAAGGTCACCGTCCCCACCTGGAAGCCGCCGGTGCCGGTCTACCCGTTGCAGTCGCCCGATCCCGGGGCGGCGCTGCTGGGCAGCCGCAAGGCCTATTGGCCGTCGATCAAGCAGTGGAACGACACCCCTTGTTATCAGTTCGAACTGCTGCAGGCGGGCAATGTCATCGATGGCCCGGCGATCGTCGAGGCCGAACTGACCACCATCGTCGTGCCGCCGGCGCTCCGGCTGACCATCGATGAACATGGTTTGGGTATTCTCGAGGAGAGAAAGTAATGGCTATCCCCACCCTGGAACAGAAGCTGGCCTGGCTGAAACCGAGTCCCGCCACGCCGCGCGAACTGGAACTGGCGGCGGCCATCGGCCCGGCGCAGTTCGAGATCGGCTTCCAGCGCACCAACGACATCCTCGACGAGGGCATGGACGTCTTCGTCCGCTCCTGCCGCTGCGCCATGGGGGTGGCGGGGGACTCGCTGGTGGCCATCATGTCGGCCGGCGGCGACATCATCAACGGTTCCTGCGGCACCTATCTGCATGCGGTGATTCCGCCGCTGATCATCAAATACATCCTGGAGACCTTCGGTTCCGAATTGAAGGACGGCGATCTGTGGTTCGCCAATGATGCCGTCTATGGCGGCGTCCACAACCCCGACCAGATGGTCTGCATGCCTGTGTTTTTCGAGGGCAAACTGGTGGCCTGGACGGTGGCCCTGGTGCATACCACCGAGACCGGCGCCATCGAGCCGGGCGGCATGCCGGTGTCGGCGACCACCCGTTTCGAGGAAGGGATGAACCTGCCGCCGATCCGCATCGGCGAGAATTTCAAGCTGCGCGAAGATATCGTCACCATGTTCACCGCCTTCGGCATCCGTGCGCCGTCGATGATCGCGGTGGATCTTAAGGCCCGCTGCACGACCGCCGACCGTGTGCGCCGGCGCATCATCGAACTGTGCGAGCGCGACGGCGCCGATTATGTCGCCGGTCTGTTCCGCAAGATGCTGCAGGTGGCCGAGGCCGGTGCCAAGGAACTGGTGGAGCAATGGCCGGACGGCAAATATCGCTGCGTCACCTTCAGCGACGCCGTCGGGCTGAAGCAGGGCCTGGTGCGGTCCTGCTACATGACCATGATCAAGAAGGGCGACAGCATCCTGGTGGATCTGTCGGAAACCGGGCCGGAAACGCCGTCGCCCTATAATGCCCATCCGCAGGCGGCCATCGCCCATTTCTCCAACTATATTTACGAATACCTGTTCCACGCGCTGCCCATCAGCAACGGCACCTTCGCCTGCATCGACTTCAAATTCGGCGAGCGGACCTGTCTCAGCCCTGATGCCCGCGCCGCCACCTCCTGTTCGGTGATGATTTCCACCGGGGTGATGAGCGCGGTGCATAATGTCTGCGCCAAGGCGATGTTTTCCACCCCGCTATGGACCCAGGCGGGGGCTTCCATGGGCAATGGCGGCAATGCCCTGGTGGTGGCCGGACAGAACCAGTGGGGGGCGCTGTTCGCCGACATGCTGGCCTATTCCATCAATACCGAGGGCCAAGGGGCGCGTCCCACCGAGGACGGCATGGATGCTTTCGGGTTCCCCTGGTGCGCCTTCGGCCGCGCTCCCAACACGGAAACCGTCGAGAACGAATTCCCCTTGCTGGTGCCGCTGTCCAACCACTGGAAGGACTCCTGCGGCCATGGCAAATACCGCGGCGGCGTCGGCACCGCCCAGCTGTGGGTGGCCCATCACGTGCCGGCCCTTTACATGATGGCCATCGCCGACAACACCAAGCTGCAGACGCCGCAGCCGCTGTTCGGCGGTTATGCGCCCTGCACCGTGCCCGGCATCGGCATCCGTCAGTCCAATGTCAAGGAACTGCTGGCTTCGGGCAGCGACAAGCTCAATCTCGATGTCGAATCGCTGCTCACCGAGCGCAGTATCGACGGCAGCTATGAGATCGAGTTCCAGGGCCGTTCGGTGCGGCCCTACAACAATGGCGATGTGGTGACCTTCGCCTTTTCCTGCGGCGGCACCGGCTATGGCGACCCCCTGGACCGGGATGCGAAATCCCTGGAGACCGACCTGCTGAAGGGAGTGATGACCCCGCACACGGTGCGCCAGGTCTACAAGGCGGCGTGGAACCCGACGCTTCGCCGCATCGACCGCGAGGAGACCGAGCAGTTGCGCAAAGACGAGCTGGCGGCCCGCAAGACCCGCGGTGTTCCCTATGACGAGTTCGAGAAGGAATGGCTGAAGCTGAAGCCGGCGGACGACATCCTCCTCTATTACGGCTCCTGGCCTGACGCCAAGACCGTCCAGCCTTTGCACAGGGCCTGAACGATGGAATGGCGGCGGCGCCTGCAGGAACTGGCGCGAGGGGCGGGCAAGCCTCATCCTCCCCTGTTCCTGCCGTTGCTGTTCGGTTGCGCGGCGCAGATCGACGCCATCGCTCCGGCCGAGATGGCCCTGGACGGCACCAGGCTGCGCAAGAACCTGACCGAGCTGCGGCGCATGTTAAATCTCGACGGTCTGTATTGCGCCGTGCCGTCGGGCATGGAGGTGGAGGCCGCCACCGGTGATCTGGCGGTCCTGGAGGCCCATCCGCGGATCGCCGCCGGGCTCGACGCCATCCGCCAGATCGCCGCCACTGATCGCGGCGACACCGTCATCGCCGTCGGGCTGACCGGGCCGGCGACCCTGGCGGCGCAGCTGCGGGCCGGCGGCATGACCGGCACCGGCGAGGCGGTTTACGAAACCGCCGGCCAGATCCTCGCCGGCCTGACCCGGCTCTACGCCGAGTCCGGCGTGCATCTGCTGTCGGTCCATGAGCGCGAAAGGCCAACCGAGGAGGAGGACGACCACTGGCGCGGCGCGCTGGGCACACTCGGCAATGTCGCCCGCTTTCATCGCATTCCGCCGTTGCTGGTGATGGAGGGTGTTCAGCCGGTGCGCGCCTGGCCGGCGCAGACCATCGGCTGCCCGGCGGCCGGCCAGCCGCCGTTGCCGCCGATCCGTCCGCAAGGTCGGACCTGGTCCCGCGATCCCGCCGCCTGGCCGGGGCCGTCCGGCGGCGCTGTGATCCTCAGCGAGGCGGAAGTGCCGGCGGAGCGGCCCGTCGCTGCCCTGCTAACGGATGTGGAAAGGGTTCGCCATGGCTGAGGAATACTGGAACGCATCCCTGGAAACCCTGCCATGGGCCGAGGTCGAAAACTGGCAGGCCGGGCGCATTGCCGCTATGCTATCCGGCCTGCCGGCGCGTTCGTCCCTCTATGGACGGCTGCTGGGGCACCAGGAGCTGTCGCTGACCGGGTTCGCCGATCTCGCCAGGCTGCCCTTCACCATGAAGGACGATGTGCGCTGGGCGCAGGACCAGGCCGACGATCTGCGCCCCTTCGGCGCCAATCAGGGGGCGCCGCTGGCCGACATCGTCCAGGCGGTATCGTCCTCGGGCACCACCGGCAAGCCGATGTATTACGCGCTGACCGGCGCTGACCTTGAGGTGTGGACCGACGCCATCGCCAATGCCTTCTTCACCGCCGGAGTGCGCAAAACCGACGTCATCGCCCATCTGGTCGGGTTGCCCATGGTGGCCGGCGGGATGCCTTATGCCGACGGCTTTCGCCGCATCGGCGCCACTCTGTGCTGGCTGGGCGGCTTTCCCACCGAGCGGATCCTGCGCGAGATGCGGCGTCTACGCGCCTCGGCGCTGCTGGCCACCACCTCGTTCGGGCTGCATCTGACCGAGACCTGGGACGCCATCGGCCGCGAAACCGGCGTCGCCTCGTCGCTGCGTACCGTCTGCCTGGGCGGCGAGCCGGGCTTGAACGAAGCCAGCATCCGCGAGCGGATAACCGACGGGCTCGGTATCACCCGCCTCAGCGAGGTGATGGGGCTGGGCGACGTCGTCTCCTGTCTGTGGGGGGAATGCGCGGCCGGCAACGGCATGCATTTCAACGCCCAGAAATATGTCGCCATCGAGCTGATCGACCCGGAAACCGGCGCCATCCTTCCCTGGCGGGAGGGAGCCACCGGCGAAATCGTCTACACCACCTTCGAGCGCGAGGCGACGCCGCTGGTCCGCTATCGCTCGCGCGATCATGCCCTGGTCACCGCCACCAGCTGCTCCTGCGGGCGGACCAGCCCGCGCATCCGCTGCATCGGCCGCACCGACGACATGCTGATCTACAAGGCGATGAACGTCTTTCCGACGGCCATTCGCGATCTGATCCTGCAGCGCTTCGCCGGCAAGGTGTCGCCGATGCTGCGCATCTGGAAGGACCGCGCCGACCAGGTGCGCTTCGACGAGGCGATCCCGGTGGATGTGGAAGCGACGGCGGAGGTCGCGCCCTCGGCCTATCCGGCGCTGGCCGAGGAGATCGGGCAGTTCATCCGCAGCCAGTTGCAGGTGCGCATAGCCGTCAACCTGCTGGCGCCGGGCTCGGTGCCGCGCGGCGTTTACAAGACGCCGCTGGTGGTGGTTCGCGGATGACGCGCTTCACCACGCCGGTGACCATCGTCACCGGCTTTCTCGGTAGCGGCAAGACGACGCTGATCAATCGTATCCTCAAGGAAAGCCACGGATCCCGTATCGCCGTCATCGAGAACGAATACGGCGAAGTGGGCGTCGACGGGGAATTCCTCGCCACCGGCGGCGACGAGACCATCATCCTGCTGCAGAACGGTTGCCTCTGCTGCTCGGTGCGCGGTGACCTGGCCCGGGCGCTGCAGGATCTGGCCGGCCGCGGCATCGCCTTCGACCGCGTGCTGATCGAGACCACCGGGATCGCCGATCCCGGACCGGTGATCCAGACCTTTCTCGCCGAAACCCGCCTGCAGACCCTGTTTCATCTCGACGGAACCATCACCCTGGTGGATGGGCATCACCGAATGATCGCCGACCGGCCGGAGATCCGCGCCCAGATCGGCCATGCCGACCGACTGCTGATCACCAAAGGCGACCTGCTGACGGGGGACGCCGCCGAATTGACCGCCACGCTTCATGGCATCAATCCGCGGGCGCCGGTTATGCTGGTCGACCTGCACCGGATCCCGATGGCGGAACTGTTTGACCTGCTGTTCGAGACCCGAGCCTATGCCCCGGATTATATCCCGGCCGACGAACTGGCCCTGCTGGCCGCCGCGCCGCCGGCGCCGGTGCATGTTCATGACGTGGTCTCCTGTGTCTATCGCAGCCAGGCGGCGGTGGATCTGGACAAGTTGAACCAGCTGTTCGATGCGCTGCAGGAACGCTTCGGGGCGAAACTGTGGCGGTGCAAAGGGGTGATTTACGCCCAGGGTCACCGCCAGCGTTTGATCGTCCAGGGGGTGCAGGGCGCGGTGCAGATCAGCGCCGGCCTAGTCTGGCGGCCCTATCAGCCGCGCGGCAGTACCCTGGTGTTCATCGGCCAGGACTTCCCGCCGGACTGGCTGCTGCGGGGCCTGCGCGACTGCGAAACCGCGTCAGCGAAAGGATCATAGCTCAGGCCTATCGTTTTGATGTCGCCCCACGAAAGACTCTCGATACATTTTATTCACACAGTTACAGCGGGGGTGCGGAACTGTTAATCTCCTGTCGCGCGTGAGTACCGATGCCGCCGGATGGTCGGCGATTGGCTCCAGGAACACCGTCAGCAGGAACATGCTCGATGTCGCTTCGCAGACGTTTCATGATCATCGCCGGGATCGGCACATTGGTTCTTTCGGCGGCGGCGATCATCGGATTTGCCCTGACCCAGCAGATGGCCCTGGAAACCAAGGCCGAGCATTTTTCCGAAAACGAAATCAAGTCGCTGAACGCTTTGGTGTCCAGCGCCATGGAAAAGCGGCGGGCCGACCGCCAGAACATCGCCATCGATGTGTTCAACAAATGGTTTGAGCGGCGCAACAAGGAATATCGCGGCAAACTGTGGAGCGTCTGGGGACCGTCGACCCAGGCCTATATGGCCAAGGAAGAGCCAAGCCACACGGCGAAATTGCCGCAGGATGCCATTGACGAGGAAGTTCTGCGCACTGGTCGGACGATTGCCCGCCTTGACGGCAATATCTATCGTTACAGCGTTCCCATCGTTCTTGGGCCGGCCGACGAGAAGATTTGCCATAACTGTCACGTCGGGGTGATGGACGGCAAAGATGGCGAGATCGTCGCCATCTTTTCTTCTAGCCTCGATCTTGCCCTCGAATACCAGCAGGTTTGGCGAAGCATTTATTTCATGATCGGCGGGGCTCTGGGCTGTTCCCTTGTCGTGGTGTTCCTGACCCGCCTGTTGTTCAACCATGTCATCAATACACCGCTGACCCGAATGACCGGCGTCATGGCGGAGATGGCGGCCGGCGATCTGCATGTCGCGGTTCCGTTCACCGGTCGGACCGACGAAATGGGGGCGATGGCCGACGCCATGGAAGTCTTCCGCGCCAATATGGCCCACGGCAGAGACCTGGCGGAGCAGCAAAGGATCGAAAAGGCGGAGTTGGCGCGGGCCGCGGACTCCCGGGGAGCCCTAGTTGAGACGTTCAACACCAGGATCAGCGAAGTCATCAGCAGCGTGATTTCCGCGGCCGGGCAATTGGAAGGCAATGCGAAGGTGATGACCGAGATCTCGCAGCGGACGGGCACGCAAATGGGCGTCGTGGCCGTGGCGAGCGAGCAGGCGGCGGCCAATGTGCAGACCGTCGCCGCGGCCTCGGAAGAATTGGCCGCGTCAAGCCGGGAAATCGCCGTTCAGGTCGGGCATGCCACGGCCATTGCGCAAAATGCGGCGGCCAAGGCGGCATCAACGGATCAATTGGTTCGCGGATTGGCGGACGCCGCCTCCAGGATCGGTGACGTGGTCAAACTGATCAACGATATCGCCAGCCAGACCAATCTGCTGGCCCTCAACGCCACGATCGAGGCGGCCAGGGCCGGCGAAGCCGGAAAGGGATTCGCCGTCGTCGCCAACGAGGTGAAGACCCTCGCCAAACAGACGGGGCGGGCGACCGAAGAAATCGGTGCGCAGATCGCGTCGGTCCAGCAACATTCCGAGCAGGCGGCCGAGGCGATCAGCGATATTGCGTCGATTATTCGCGAAATGGACGAGGTTTCCGGTGTCATCGCGGCGACGGTCGAGCAACAGGGATCGGCGACCCAGGAAATTACCCGAAATATTCATGAAGCCCACAACGGCACCGTCGAGGTGGCACGCAATATTGTCGGTGTCAGCAGCGACGCCGCTGAAAGCAGCAAGGCGGCGCAGGAGGTGTTTGCAGAGGCGTTCCGGCTCGGTCGCGAAGCCGGATCGTTGCGGGCGGTCGCCGATGATTTTCTGATCGGTCTGCAGAGTGGGGGCGCCACTCTTGAATGGGGACCCGGTTGGATCTGCGGCCATCCGGTCATCGATGCCGATCACAAGATGCTGGTGCAATATGTCAACGAGTTGAATCAGGTCATGGTGCAGGGGAAGGATCACGGTTCGGTCGCCGACATCCTCGCAAAACTGGTGACCTACACCGTCGAGCATTTCGCCAGGGAAGAGGCGATCTGGGCCCAGGGCGGCCTGAAGGGTCAAGCGGAACATAAGAAAATTCATGCCGAACTGGCCGGCAAGGTCGCTGCTTTCCAGGCCGAGTTTAGGGCGGGAAAAGCCACATTGACGACGGACTTGATGTCGTTTCTGCGCGACTGGTTGATAAACCACGTGTTCAAGGCAGATAAGGCGGGGGTGAAGGAAATATCGGGACGGGATTAAGTGACGGCCCGTCAGGCTGTGACGGCCATCATCGCCGGAGCTGGCGAAGTTCGGTAATAGTTGTGGCTATGATTTACCCACAAGAGTTTCCGTGAGGGAGAGAGCTCAAATGGCGACTTATCTTATTACTCTGGTCCGTACTTTCTGTCGGAATAACCGGGGCGCAACCGCCATAGAATACGGCCTGATCGCGGCCCTGATCGCCGTGGTGATCATCGGTGCCGTCACCGCCATCGGCACCAGTCTCAACACCAGTTTCAATTCGGTCGCCAATGGACTTCATTAACCACTTCATTGGAGGCGCGGTTCGTACAAAGCGATCAGATAGTCTTTGTCAAGAATGGTGAGATGCCGGTGATGATGAAGGATCACGCCATCGTCTTCCCATTTTTTGATGAATTTATTGACGCTTTCGCGGGTCGCGCCGATGTGGCTGGCTAAATCCTGCTGCGACAATGTCAGGCTGACCTGTGTCTGTCCCTGGTCGTCGGTGGTGCCGAACAGATAAGCCAACAACATCACCCGCTTAGCCAGTCGAGCCGGGATATCAAGGAAGTTGGCGTCCTCGAGCAGGCCGTTCACCCAGCGCAGTCGCTCGCAAAGGGCGGCCATCAGGCGCATGCCGGCCTCGGGCCCGGTGGCCAGAAACTCCATCAGATGGGTGCGATCGAGCGCCAGCAGCACCACATGGTCGATGGCGGATGCATTGGCTGTCCGCTCACTGCCATCGAAGGCGGCGATTTCACCAAAAACCTGACCCGGCTTCATCAGGTTCAAGGTCACTTCCAGCCCTTCGGCGGAAATCGACCCGATGCGGACCACGCCCTCAACGACAATGTAAAGCCGGTCGCCAGGGTCGCCGCGAAAGAACAACGGCTCTTTCGGCTTCAGTCGCAGCGCATGGGCTGCTGCGGCTAACTGGCTGACTTCGGCATCAGTCAATCCGGAAAACAAAGAAGTACCGCGCAGTATGACTACCTTGCGATCCTCGCTGAGAGGGTTATCCATAACCAAACCCCATTTTCGGACAGCATCACTCAAAATGACATCGGTGCGACAGGCTTCGCACCTGCCATTGACCATTTGAATCTGTGAAAGATTTCACAGATTTTCACAGCCCGCGGCACTAATATTTTTACTCGAAGCGATAGGCCGCATTGCTCATGCCAGCGGAAGGTAATAGATTTTGCCGTTCTTTTACCACAGTTTGCTCCACCTGAATGAACCGGCAAGCTCTCCTGATCTGCGCAGCCACCGCCGTCGCTTTCATTGCGTCGACGGCCATGGCTGCGGAGGAAGACCTATCCGCGGCGGAATACGCAAGGCGCCAACAGTCTCTGCGCGAGGCATTTGCAAACATGCTGCGTGATCCGGGCGATATCTCCCTGACCCTGGCCTATGTCGCGGCGGCCGAACAGGCCGGCGATTTCGAAGGGGCGATTGGCGCGCTGTCGAAATTGCTGATGGTCGCGCCCAATCTACCGGAGGTGCATCTGCGTCTGGCGGCGCTGTACAGAGCCATCGGGTCCTATTCGATGGCCGAAACCTATTACCGCAGCGCCCAGGCCCAGCAGCTTTCCGATACCCAGCGCCGGCAGGCCGAGGGCGGACTCGCCGCCATGGCGGAGGCTCAATCCAACAGTCATTTTTCAGCCCTGCTGGCCGGCGGCATCGCTTATCAAAGCAACGCCAATGCCGGTCCGGTGGGCACCGCCCGCTCATTCGGCGTCGACCTGCCTGGTCAGGCGGCGACGACACCCAAGGGGGATGCCAACCTCCTCTCCTTCGTCGCTGTCGATCACCTCTATGATCTCGATGACGCCAGCCGATGGCATACCACCGCCACAATTTACGCCACCAGGCAGGAGCGCCTGGAACATTTGAACATTTCCTATGGGCGGCTGACCAGCGGGCCGCGTCTGGCGCTTGGCGAGCGGTCCAGCCTTGAACCTTATGCCATCGGCGAACTGTTTGCCCTGGGCAGCTCACTGTATTTCGGGTCCGGCGGATTTGGCTTGACCTGGACTTGTGCCCATGACGACGGCCTGTCATCCCGCCTCGACATGAGTACCCTCGAGCGGGCATTCGACGACAGTGCCAATTACCCGACAGCGACTGAGGAAAATACCCTGCTGAGCACGGCGGCCTATACCCTGTCATGGCAGGGACGCGACGGCGAGCGGATCGGCTTCAAGGCCCAGCTTGCCGACAACCTGGCCCGACGCGGCTTCAACAGATTTTCCGAGTGGCAGATCTCTCCCTTTGCCGAGAAGAGCCTGGACAGCCCCTGGGGCGGGGGGAAATGGACCGTTTCCGCCGAGTACTCCGTCAGCCGACGATATTACCTGGGCGCCGACCCGTCTGTTGATCCGGCGACGAAGCGCCGGGATACCGAATGGACCGCCAGTCTTTCGGTCTTGGCCCCGGTCGGCGGTGGATGGGCGGTGCTGGGAAAACTGGGCAAGGATGAGGAATACTCTTCGCTGCCCAATTACCGGTTCGGCAATCTGTCGGTCCTCGGCGCCATGCTCTACAATTTCTGACGGGGATCAAAATGACGACCGTTGCTCTTCGGCGATATTTCCTGATGACCTGCGCGGCGTTCGCGTTGAATACCGGTTCGGCGGTCGCCGAGACGGCGCCCGGCCGGGTCGGGGTTGCCACGGCGGTCAACACCACCGCGGAAAGCCTGCCTCCCCGCGGAACCATCCGTCCTCTGGTGGTCGGCCTGGACATCGAACAGGGCGAACGCATAGACACCGATTCCTCCGGTCGGGCGCAACTTCTGTTCCTCGATGGATCGACGATCACCATCGGCAACCGGGCTTCGGTGGTCGTTGATGATTTTGTCTTCGACGCGGATAGCCGGCGCGGGCATCTCGCCTTGTCGATGGCCAGGGGCCTGATGCGTTTTATCGGTGGCTATCTCAGCAAAGACGGCTCGGTGGTGGTGCGAACGCCGACCGCGCTGCTCGGGATACGCGGAGCCATCGTGATGATCGAGGTCGCTCCCGATACTGGCAGCACCACGGCAACCTTGCTTTTCGGGGACAGCCTGACGGTGACCGGGCGGCTGGGCGCGGTTGAGGTCATCCGCCGGGTCGGTCACAGCATAACGGTCGGCGTTGACGGCTTGCCCTCGCAGCCGCGGCGGATTACTCCGGAACAGCTGAAACCGTTGGATCAGGCCGCACCCAATAACATCGGCGGGTCTCCGGGCCTGCCCCTGGCGCCATCGCCGCCACGGCAAGCCGAACTCGACATGGCCGTTTCCGCCAATGCGCGGCCCGCCATCGCGCTGCCCAATGCCGCAACATTGGGGGTGGGGGCGGAGGTGCCCGCCGATATCAAGAACCAGGTGAAACCGGCCGCCGCCATGATCGGACCGGCTTTGCCGGGTTCTGTCGCGGTTCCGGCCTTTTCGCCGCAAGCGTCGAGCCTGGTGCTGCCGGGGCCGCCGGCTCCCGACCTGAATGCCCTGCGGATGTCCCGGCAGGATCTGCAACCCTCCCACCTTCCGGATCGGCCGGCCGCCGGTTCCGGGGGCTTTCCAAAACTGCCGATCGGCCATTTGCCGCCTTCCGGTCCATGAGCCGTAGCGGCATCGTCGTCAGGCACAGGCTGCTGCGGCGGCTCGCCGCGGCGTTTTCGCTGGTCCTGCTGACCCCCTTGGCGATGCTCCAGCCATGGCCGCTGCCGGCCATGCGCAATGCGGCCTTCGACTGGATGGAACAGCGGATGCCGCGAGCTGTGGCCGAGCTTCCGTTGGTCGTCGTCGATATCGATGACCAGTCGCTTGCTGAATTGGGCCAATGGCCATGGCCGCGCAGGGTTCTGGCACAGATGACCGACCAGTTGGCGGCGGCCGGTGCCCGGGTCGTGGTCTTCGATATATTATTTGCCGAGACCGATCGCGCCGACCCCGCCGGCGACCGGGCGTTTGCCGACAGTCTGCGCCGCCTGCCGACGGTCGGCGGCCTGGCTTTTACCCAGTTGCCGGCGACCGTGATCGCGCCTCCGGGACCTCCGGTGGCCGGTTTCGCCAGTATCGGCCCCGACCCCTTGCCGAAGCTGCCGGCTTTTGTCGGCGCCGTGATGCCGCTGTCCATTTTTCAGGCGGCCTTCGCCGGTTTGGGTGGACTCAACAATATCCCGGAGCCGGACGGACTGACCCGTCACCTGCCGCTGTTGTATGCCGCCGGCGGAAGGATGTATCCGAGCCTGGTTTTGGAGACGATCCGGGCCTTTAACGGGGAATCGACTTATTTCGTGAAGACCATCGGCGGCAGCGACGAACCGGCCATGGGCGGGGGGGGCGGCATCATGGCGGTGCGCGTCGGTCAGTCCGCAGGATCTCTGTCCATCCCAACCGATACCAGCGGTGCCTTGCTTCTGCATCTGGGCCGGTTTCCCGCCGACCAGACGATATCGGCCCGGCGGGTCCTGGAGGGGGCGCTGTCATCCGGCAGTCTGGCCGGTCGTGTCGCGCTGGTCGGAACTTCGGCCTCCGGCCTGGTCGACCTCCGTCCCTCGGTCCTTGGCGTCAGGCCTGGGGTCGAGCTGGAAGCGCAGGCGGTGGCGCAGATCCTGGCGGGGGATTTCATCCGGCGTCCGGATTGGATGCCGGGACTGGAGGCCGGGCTTGCCGGCCTGCTCGGCGGTGCGCTGCTGCTGATCTTGCCGCGCCTCGGCATCCTGGCCGGGGCGGCCGTCGGCGCCGTTGCCCTGGCCGGCGTGATGGCGGCGAGCTGGCAGCTTTACGCCCGCTGGCAATGGTTGTTGGATCCGGTTCCGCCGGCATTATGCGCCGCCGGGGTCTATCTGACCGCGACTTTGGGCGCCTTCCTGGCGGTCGAACGCGAACGCATTTTCATCCGCCGGGCTTTCTCGCGATACCTGGCCCCCGCCCTGGTCAACCGGTTGGCGGCCGATCCCGGCAGCCTGAGCCTGGGCGGAGAGCGCCGCGACATGTCCTTTCTGTTCACCGATGTCACCGGGTTCACGGCCATGGCCGAACGCTTCGCCCCGGAAATCCTGGCCCCCGTCCTGAACCGCTATTTTGACGGGGCGAGCGCGGTGATCGCCAGCCATGGCGGGCTGGTGGATCAATTCGCCGGCGACTCCATCCTTGCCTTTTTCAATGCGCCGTTGGATCAACCGGACCATGCGGCAAGGGCCCTGGCCTGCGCGCGCGATCTCGACAGCTTTGCCGAGGCCTTCCGCGGCGAGCAGATGGCGGCCGGTTTACCGTTCGGCCAGACACGCATCGGCGTGCACAGCGGACCGGCGGTGGTGGGGAATTTCGGCTCCAGCAACCATTTTCAGTACGCGGCGATCGGCGACACGGTCAACGCAGCGGCCCGCCTGGAAGAACTGAACAAGGATTTCGGGACCCGGGTCTGTGTCTCGGCTGAAACCTTGTTGCGGTGTGATCCCGGTTCCGCCGGAGCCATCCGCCCATTGGGGCTGGTGCGGGTGAAGGGCAAGATGGACCCCCTGGACGTTACCGAACTGCTCCAACCTGACTGCTATCCGGACAGCTTTATCCGTATTTACGACCAAGCCTATAAAGGGCTGCAGTCGGGTCAAACAGAGCAGGCGGTCGGCCTGTTGCGGCGTTTCGCGGTGACCTTTCCCGGGGACGGCCCCGTACGCTTCTATCTGGGGCGCATCGCGCAAGGTCATCGCCGGTTGCGAGAGGCAATCGATTAGGCGAAAATGTGATCCAGATCACTTTATTTTTAACCTTGTGAAATGTTTCACAGAATGCTCTCGACCCCGAACCTAGGATAGCCACAGTCAGACCGTCGGCGATCCGGCAGACGGCGGGACAGCCTGGAGAAAATACGGGCTAAACGGGGATTAACACGATGCATATGAACAACGATCATTTTGGTGGATTAGACCTTGGCCCGGCTGGAGATGTCGGGCGCGGCCAACCCGGGGGCTTTGACTTCGGCCTGCCTGGAGCGGGATGCCTGGGCGGCGCGGGCGGCAGCAATGCCACCTATTCCTTTGGCACGCCGACGGGTACGGCGGTCGGCAGTACTCTGACCGAGACGATCACCAGCGGCACGCGCACGACCACCATCGTTTACACCGAAACGCAGGCGGCCACTGCCACCACGCCGGCCCTGTTCCAGATCACCGCTCCGACACTGCCGACCCATGACGGCACCAGTTCGTCGACTTCCATCACGCCGCCGACCTACAGTTTTGTCACCGGGTCCAGCGGTGTCGTGGTCACCGAGAACATCACCACCGCGTCGGCGACGGAAACCCTGACCTATGCCGGCGGAACCCAATTGACCGAGACCCTGGTCACCATTACCTCGCCATCGGCGACAACCGCCAATGGCGGAACCCATACCTACAGCTTCACGACCGGCACCAGCGGTACGACAGTCACGGAAAATGACTCCTACGGCAGCGTCAGCAGCAGCCATACCGAACCGGTAAATCCAACGGCCGTCTTCGCGGCGACGACCATCGGCACGACGGCGGCGGAAACCCAGACTTCGGTGTCCGGCAACGCCATCCAAAAAATCACCTATATTAATACCAGCGGTTCTAATTACGTGGTTTCTTCAACCGACACTGTCTATATCCCACAAGGTTCGGCGACCACGGCGTTGAATATCAACCCCAATGATCGCGCCGAATTCAGCATCACCAGTTCGGGAACGACAATAACGCCGGTGAACGCCAGCGGAACCACGCTGACATCCTTCACGGCGAGTTCATCGAACACTTTCGCTGTTGTCACCCCGACCAGCGTCCCGGCCGGATTGCCGGCGGCCGGTTCATTCGTTGAAGAAACCATCACCAACGGAACGCATACCAACAGTGTTCTGTTCTACAGTGCGACTGGTAGTAGCGGCATCTATACCGAGGTTGCTCATGGAACGACCATCGATGTGACCGGCGTGGCCAACCAACTGGCCCAAGTGCCGTCATCGATTCTTGGGCTACTGTAGAATTCGCCGAGGGTGCCTTCCAGTCAAAATGCCTGGTGGGCACCCTTGTTTTTGAATATCAGGGCCAGCAAAAACCAATATTGACGAATGTTCGCTACAGGTCGAACCTCATCTTCGGCTTGGCTTCCTGCCCTGGTGACGGGAACGGCGCCCCGCCGTATTGATCTGACAGGAGAGGTCAGACTGGGCGTCGAGAAACATAAACTCGATACCGACGTCTCTCTTCTCTTTTGATAGGCAAGGAATAAAATAGGTAAGCCTGCGGCCAGCTTTGGTCGAGAAAGATAAATGTTTTCTGTGTGTCCGGTTTAATTTTATGAAATTCCGCCCTTCCCTTTTGGCAGTTTTGGCGGCGGCGATCCTTCTGGTCAGCGCGGTCTGCGTCTTTCTCTACAAAGACGACACCTTGAAGGCGCAGGAAAGACTCCTGACGCAGGCAATGGCGCGAAACGATATGCGTGCGAAGCAGTTGGCCGGGTCCGTGGGTCAACTGACCGTGGCGACAATCCGGCTGTTCGACATCGCATTGTTTCAAATACGAGATGCTTTCGATCATGACCGCGCGCACTTCTCCGCGACGGTGGATCTGATCCTCAAACACCTGCCGTCCGGGGCGGTCAATCTGGTGCTGGTGGTCGATGCCGGCGGGCAGGTCATTTATTCATCCGACGGCATCAGTCAGGGAGTGAATGTCGCCGACCGCCCACATTTTCGTGCCTTCGCGGACAGCGACAGGGATGATTTATATATTGGGCAGCCAGTCAGAGGGCGTCTCGGCGAGAAAAAATGGGTGATCCCGCTCTCGCGGGGGATCCGCAAAAACGGAAATTTCGAAGGTGTCGTCGTCATCGGGTTGCTGCCGGATTATCTGTCGGAAACATTTGCCGCGCTTTCCCTGGATCCCGGCGATGTGGTGGCGCTGGTCCAGAACGACGGCACCTTTCTCGCCCGCAACCATAGCCTGGATCAAGCCCTGGGCCGCAAGGCCCCGGCTGACCGCCCATTCCTCGATCCCGCGCGCAGCGATGACGAGACCTACCGGAGTGTTTCTTCAGTGGACAATATTCCGGTTGATTTTGCCTGGAAGCGCCTCCCGGAATGGGGCCTGATCTCCGTGGTGGCGCTGGACGAGCGGGCCGAGCTTGGCCTCATCCGCAGCGCGGTCGACACTTCGGGCCTGCGCACCGACATCACGATCGCTGTCATCCTGGCTTTCTCGCTGATGATTTCCGGCCTTTTACTTTGGGCGCAACGACAGCAGGCGCAGCTGGTAAATACCGGTGGGCTGCTCCGCAGCATCATGGACTCGCTTCCCAACAGCATCGCCGTCCTCGACGAAACCGGGGAAATTATTCAGGTCAATCAGTCCTGGTCCGAATTCGCTCGTGAAAACGATGCGGCGCCTTCCGTGGTTAGGGGGACCGGCCTGAACTACTTCACCGTTTGCCGCGGCGACGGAACCGACCTGCTGGCGTTGGAGGCTGTGGCCGGAATGCTGGCTGTGCTTGACGGCCGGTTGCCGCGTTTTGTCCAGGAATACCCGTGTCACTCACCCAGCCAGAGCCACTGGTTCGAGTTTCGCGTCACGCCCCTTGTCGGCACGCAGCGGGGATTGGTGACCAGCCATATAGAAATCACCGAACGCAAACTTGCCCAGCAACGGATGGAGCAGCTTCTGGTCGAACAGAAGACAATGCTGGACAATGATTTGATCGGAATCGTGATGGTCAAGAACCGTTCGATCGTCTGGGCCAATCAGGCTTATGAAAAAATGCATGGCTACGCGCCGGGTGAATTTAACGGTGTCTCCACCCGCCAGGCCTATCCGACCGAGGACGCCTATCTGTCCTTTGCGGCCGAGGCCTATCCGGTTCTTGACGCCGGGGGGGTCTATCGGACCCAGGTTGAGCATATTTGCAAGGATGGGCGACATATCTGGGTCGATGTCAGCGGCGCCACGCTGGATCGTCACGGCGGGACGTCTCTATGGGGCTTCATCGACATATCCGAGCGCAAGGCCCTGGAATTCGGCTTGCGGGAAACCAATGCAGAATTGGAGCAATTCGCCTATGTGGCATCGCATGATCTGCGTCAGCCTCTGAGGATGGTGACCAGCTATCTCCGGTTGATCGAGAGAGGACTGGGGGCGCAACTCGACGATAACCTCAAACGGTATCTTGGCTTCGCGGTGGATGGCGCCAAGCGGATGGACCGGCTGATCCTCGACCTGCTTGAATATTCCCGCACGGGAAGATCGGTGGAGCCGGGGCCTGTTGCGCTTGGTCAGGCGGCCGGCGACGCCGTTCTTAATCTGACGATGGCAATCGGCGAATCCGCTGCCATTGTTTCGATTCCCGACGAGATGCCGACGATCACCGGCGATCCGACGGAAATGACCCGCCTTTTCCAGAACCTGATCGGCAACGCCATCAAATATCGTTCGCCTGATCGCCCGCCAAAGGTGGAGATCGGATGGCGGCGTCAGTCAAACAAGGTTCTTGTCTGGGTCAAGGACAACGGTATGGGGATTGCGCCGGACAACAGAGAGAGAGCGTTTCAGATTTTCCAGAGACTGGTGCCCAAGGATGCCGTTGAAGGCTCCGGCATCGGTTTGGCCGTCTGCAAGAAGATCGTCGAACATTCGGGTGGAAAAATCTGGATCGAGTCGGACGTCGGTGAAGGCAGCACCTTCTTCATGACATTTCCTGTCCAGTCGCAACTGGTCAATGCCGCGGGTTGAACGATCGGAGTGATGTTGGTGTAAGGTTGAGTCATGAGAACACAAGACACCCAACCGCAATGTAATGGTGGCTGCGCCGATTCCTCGCAATTTTCCATCGCCATGGCTTTCCAGCCGGTGGTGGACGTCGCCGCCCGAAGAATTTACGCCTATGAGGCCTTGGTTCGCGGTGCCGGCGGTGAACCGGCGGCATCTGTTCTGGCTCAGGTTACAGAAGCGCAACGTTACGCCTTTGACCAGGCCTGTCGCGTCAAGGCGATCGAGACCGCGGCGGGGTTGGGTCTCGACCGACGACTGAATATCAATTTCATGCCCAACGCCGTCTACCATCCGGAAGCCTGTTTGCGGCTCACTTTGGCGTCGGCGAAGCAGAACGGTTTTCCGCTCAACCTGATAACCTTTGAATTCACGGAGAACGAACAGATCATTGATCGCCAGCACCTCAAGGGAATTATCGAAACCTATCGACGGCACGGGTTTCAAACCGCCCTGGATGATTTCGGTGCGGGTTATGCCGGGTTGTCGCTGCTGGCGGATTTCCAGCCCGATACCATCAAGGTCGATCGCTGTCTGGTCGACCATATCGACAGCAGCAAACCACGACAGGCCATCGTCGTCGGATTGTTGAAAACCGCTGAGATGCTGGGGCTCGAGGTTGTCGCGGAAGGGGTGGAGCGGGCAGAGGAACTGGCGGCGCTGCGTGATATGGGCATTCACCTGTTCCAAGGATTCCTGTTCGCCCGGCCTGTCATCGGCCAGCTTATTCCTGACCATGCCATCCCGTGGTGAGAGCTCTATTCCTGCAGCCCCAACAGAACACCGGTATTCTTCCATTGAGAGATTTCGCCATACCGTCTTGTCACGGCTTCGGCGATTTTTTGGGAAAACAATGCAGGATTGAATGGCTTTAATAGAAACTCAGTGACATCAAGGGTCCTTGCCTGTTTCACGGCATCGACATCCTTGTGCGCGGTAAAAAAGAAAATCGGTGCCGTCGCCACTTCCCAATCCCTGGAGGCGCGCAGCCCGCTAGAGCGGTTCGCGATCTGACTGAATCGGAAGGGGTTTTCAACCGGCCCCAATCGTGATTCCCTACCAGGGGAGGTACATCACGATGACGAAGCCGCTATCTGTCGATTTACGAGA
>Ga0007882_10000195_pt1 | contig 35619 bp, 37 predicted proteins | sample CryBogCBH12Aug01_FD_71195 | JGI IMG/M metagenome (GOLD analysis project Ga0007882, IMG submission 71195) | Freshwater microbial communities from Crystal Bog, Wisconsin, USA - CBH12Aug09.1 | ecosystem: Environmental > Aquatic > Freshwater > Lake | place: Crystal Bog, Wisconsin, USA | collected... | reverse complement strand
TCGCGTAAGAGAAAATTGCTCGACAAGCAAAAAGAGGGAAAGAAACGCATGCGGCAATTCGGCAAAGTCGAAATACCGCAGTCAGCGTTTCTTGCGGCCCTGAAGATGGGTGACGGTTAGCTCAGTCCTGGCGGCCCGGACGGAAGCGGAAACGCCGCCGCCGCGGGCGGCTGGCCAACAGCAGTGCAATCCCCATGGGGGCGACCAGCGCCCAAGCCGGCCAGGCGGCCATGATGGCCCTCACCGATGGCGGGAAATCGCCGGAGGGCAGCGCCCGTCCGGCCAGCAGCATCCACACGTCGCCGGTGACGATGCCCGTATGATCGCCCGGTGCGAGAGCCATCACGGCATCTCCCGAGGCCATCAAAATAGCAAGACCGATAAACGCCCAACCCAGCAGCCGGCCGAACAACATCATGTCTCCAAGGATTCCTGCGTTGAAATAATTCGCGGAATACAACCGATTTATGTTGATGACATAATCGTTGGGACATTTCAAGCCGCTAGTGCGCTCAGGGCGGGGGTTGCAAAGAAAAGTTCTGTCGTATATTTTGCGCCCTTCGTTCCGGCCTGGCCGGCACGCGGATGGGTGGCCGAGCGGTCGAAGGCGCACGCCTGGAAAGTGTGTGTACGTCAAAAGCGTACCGTGGGTTCGAATCCCACCCCATCCGCCAAACGGACAAAGCCCCCCTCGTGGGGGCTTTGTCCGTTTGGCGGAAGCGGTAGAGTTGAAGGACCCACAGGGGTTCGGTGAGGCCGCGCTGATGGCGCGCGGCCGAACTGGCGGAGCGAAGCGAAGCCAATCCCACCGCAGGATGCCCCCCTCGTGGGGGCTTTGTCCGTTTGGCGGAAACAGACTAATTACTGTTTGGACTAAGGGGTGAGCCAAAGTAATGCGCAACCCGAGGATCGTTTGCAAACGCCGCGGCACCAAAGGCCATAGTAGTTCGGGGGAATTCCCGCATAACGTCGACACCGGTGCGGCGCAGAAAAATGTGCCATGTCTGGAATGTCTTCGGTTGCGGTGAGGCAAACACTTTCCAGGTCAACACAGCGATGTTGGCCCGGGCATGAGGGTCCCGCGCAGATTGGTATCGGATCGCCTGGACACCGCCCTCACGGGCATGATCAGCCATATCCTGACAAGGCCGATAATCGGAAGGATGTGTCCACACCTCCGCGTCCTTCACCAGGGGCGGTTTCGTCAAATCGACCACCAAATCGGCGTCGACATCGACCGCGAATGCGGAATATTCGACGGGGCGGGACGGCAAGATCATCCCCGGCGATTCCGTTACCAGCAGAACCGAGAGAAATGCCTGTTCAGCGATGGCCGTTTCGACCGCTTCGCTGGCGTAATAAACCCCCTCCGGCTGTCCGGCCCGACGAAACCGGGATCCATCCGGATAGGGTGCATATCGAAAAGGCGTGCGAAGCAACGGATCGAGATGATCGACCCCTTTCGGGAGGATCGGCTTCACAGTTTCGATTTCCTCCTCGAGGATTTGCTGTTCGAGGAGGTTGTCCGCTATGCGCAAAGTTGACTTCCGCGCCTGGCTCTCGACCACGCGCCATATTTCGCCCGCGTAGGCGACCGCCTCAGATGCGAGCGCGTCTGCTGTCCACATAGTCGGCTACATGGTTCAGTCCGGTTACCGAGAGGATGAGATCGATGGGTTTGCCTCGCAGGCTGGTGTTCTCGGATTGAAGCCAGGAGCGGGACGCCACATCGTCACTTCCCAAAATCGCATCCAGGCCGCGGAACAGGCGCAGGAACAGCAAGGCCAATTCATATTGCTTGCTGCCATAGGTCAAAAGATAAGCGCCTTTTCCCATTCGAGAAACGCTGGACTCCGAAATGCCGATCACATCAGCTAATTGGCTGTTCGTCAGGCCGAGATGCTCGGCCGCCCTCAGGCACGCCTTTGCGACGGTGGCTTCCCGTTGCGCATCGGTCGGTGCCGATGATTGTATTGGTCGCCGCATTTCCTGGTCCTAGGAAAATTTATTGCATATTCCTTGCTACAGATAGGTTGGTGGCGGCAGGTAGCCGTGTCAACAGGTATCTTCCGTGCTGGCTTGTCAGGCCGGCTGCCTCACTCGGGGCCTTCCGGCGTCCAGGACAGCGTGTTGGCGTCGACCGACCGGCAGCTCTTGGCGATGAATGTGCCGGTGAGGCGTTGCGCCAGAACCCCGTTGATGGCAAGGACGCCCTTGCGTCCCAAGAGCCAGCTGGCTTGTACGCAGGCGGCGCGGGGAATACCCCCGACTTCGACATTGCCGTTCTTGAAAACGATGGTCCCGCCGAAAACATTGCTGGCCATGGCCGTTCCCTTGACGACGGCGTCCATCTGATCGAGCAGCACACCGGTTTGCGCGGGAATGGAATCGGTTTCGTGGTCGCGTCCGAAATACCATTTCGCCATCACGATGCCGGCAACCAGGACAATCGACAACAGGACGACGGCTGTCCGCCCGGAGCGTTCCTCAGCGCCACGCTTCGCCAGTCCGTGCCTTTTCTCCGATGATGGCGGCCGGCGGGCCGGCGCGGCGGCGGTGTTGGCGTCATCATCGCCGGGAGCGACGTCCGGCTCCTTGGATTCTGCCGGCAGCGGCGGTTCATCGGGGACGTCGTTCCGGCTCGGCACCTGCAGACAGGCCCGAATTTTTGACAGCAGTGCGGGGTCGTATTGCGCGGCCTGGTCCTGCAGCCTGTTGAACGCCCGGGCGTCGGTTGTGCCGGTCTGGGTCGCGGCCTCTCCCAGGTCTTTCAGGATTTTGAGGATCCGCGCATCCATGGGGATGTCTTCGCCCGTCGGGCCGTCCTCCGGGAAACCGCTGCCGTCGAAGCCGCGATCCTGGAGATAGATCGATTCCGCCACCTTGCCCAGACGCGGGATATTGGCGATCAGATTGCGGGCCAGTTCGGGAGCCCGGGCGACGGCCGCCTGTTCATCCCCGGTCAGCGGCAGACCGCCGCGCTTTTTCTTCAGGAGCTCGGTGGGAAGGGCCATCTGCCCGACCAGGGCCAGGGAAGCGGAAACCTTCAGCTGCCAGCGCCGGGGGAAGGTGCCCTCGTCGCTCAACCGTCCGACGTAGTCGCGGATCCGCGTCGCCTGATCGGCCGTCACCGGATCATTGGCCGCCAGCAAATCGACCAGCACCTTGACGCTTCCGGCGAGCGTCCGCTCGAGAAGATCGCGTTCGGCCACAACCTGGTGATATTTGACCCGCGCCTCGTTGATGCCGCCTTCCAGGACCTCCACCGGGCACGGCTTGGTGAAGAACCGATGGACATGTCCTTCGTTGATGGCGTCGATCGCCGTCTTTTGGTCGGTATTGCCCGTCAACATCAGCAAGGTGGTTTCCGGCGCGATGTCATGGATGCGCCGCAGGGTTTGAATGCCGTCCATGTCCGGCATGCGCATGTCGCAAATGACGACGGCGAAGGGCCGGTTCTTTTCCTGGGCGGCCAACACTTCGGCGACCGCGCTTTTCCCACCCTCGGCGAGGGTGAGGTCGAATTTCTCGCCCAACTGACGTTGAAGACCCAATAACAGCAGGCGATCGTCATCGATGATAAGAATTCGGTCTTCCATGCCGAGTGCCAATGCTCCCGCAGCCCTCAAATGGGGGTGCTTTATGATACTGCCATCCGCGCCATGGCGAGGACGCCCTGGCGGCTGCGCGCGCCGCAAACGAAAAGGCCCGGATGGCAAAATGTCGCGTCGACGACGCCGGTCAGCTCCGCCAGGGTCTGGTCCCGCAGACCGCCCCATTGCCGGGGCAGCGGCTTGCGCTGGGCGAAGGAGCCGCGTTCAGGCGGCACGGCGCTGCAGGTCCAGTGATCTCCCGACGGCCGTATCACATAGAGCGCGTCAGCCAGGTTGAGGTCGAAGACCGCGTCCTCCCAAGGCAGTTTGCTGTCCAGGACCAGGATCCTCGGGTCCTCGGCGGCGGCGGCGGCGGCGGCCACGGTCGCCTCGGCCTGCACCGCGTCCCAGGCATGGAGGCTGGCTCGCGTCAGGATCGCCCCCGCCAGCTCGGCCGCCTGCAGGAATGCCGTATCCTCCCCCGCGGTTGTCTCGGCGAAGGTCGGGTTGAAGGTCTCGATCAGTGTCGAGACATGTCCCGGAGTCGGCGCCATGGCGCCGTTGTCCATCAGGTCGATGTCCCTTATCAGCCCGCAATCGACCATCGCCACGATCCTGGCGATCTCCTGCCGTCCTGCATCTGGAAGGATCCGGGAGGCCGCCGTTGCGCCGTAATCCCGCCACACCAGCCCAGCCGAGCTGTAAGGCTCGCCGGTGGCCCTGACCGGCCTGTCGCGCATATGGTGGTCGTATCGCCGGGCGTCGCGATCGTAAGAGCCGCCGACGTCGAAGACCACGTCCATGGCCGGGAAGAGGGTTAGGTCGCGAGTGCGCAAAAGGTCAAGGCGACCGCCGGTCGCGGAGCGCAGGATGGCGTAGGCGAAGACATCGTCGGCGTGGAATGTGCCGTTGTGAGTGGCGACCTTCAGCATTTCATATCCGCCCGGTTGGTCTTCCTGTCGGCAACAGTAGCTGGCTGCATAGGGCGTCGATACCCCCAAATGGGGGCAGGCGGCTAGCCAGGCGGGGTGAACTTGGGGTAGTTTGGGTCGGGACGGCTGTTCCATGCAGACCGTCAGAGGCTGTTCGGAGTGATCGATGCCGACCGTTGCCAAGCTTGCGGTAACCCTGCTGATCGGGTTGATGGTCGTCGTCGAGATTGCCGAGCATCATGCCGTCGACATCATGATCATCGGCATCGGACTGTCCGCCTGGGCGATCCATGCCCGCCTCGGTTCCCACCGCCGTCGCCTGGCCGTGCTGTCGGCGATGGTCGCGCTGACGGCCATCTGTCTGGTCGGCTCCACCTATTGGAATGATGGCCTGGTCGATTGGCTGGACGCCCTTTACGCCCTCGGCGCGGTGGTGGTGGGGTTGGGCGTGGTGGCCGCCTTGTGGGGCTTCCTGGCGCCGGTGCCGGGCGACGCCGACCCCGGCTGAGGGGGCGTCGGCTTCCTTTGACTCTCCGATCCAGGTAAGGGAAACTTTCCGTCGATATTTAATACTTCGCGAAAGACGGACGCCATGACTGTTTCCCGCCGGATCTCATTCTTTCTTCTCAGTGTCGTAGCATTGGCCATTGTTGGCGTGATGCCGGCAGCGGCCACCGAATACAAGGAGGAATACCGCCTCTCGACCGTCTTGCCCGACAGTTTCCCTTGGGGCGCCGGCGGCAAACGCTGGGCCGAGCTGATCAAGGAAAAATCCGGCGGACGCATCAACGTCAAAATGTATCCCGGGGCCAGTCTGGTGGGCGGCGACCAGACCAAGGAATTCACCGCGCTGCGCCAGGGCACCATCGATCTGGCCGTCGGCTCGACCATCAACTGGTCGCCGCAGGTCAAGGAACTGAACCTGTTCGCCCTGCCGTTCCTGATGCCCGACTACAAGGCCATCGACGCCCTGACCCATGGCGAGGTGGCCAAGGATCTGTTCGCCATCCTGGCCTCCAAGGATGTGGTGCCGCTGGCCTGGGGGGAAAACGGCTTCCGCGAGATCTCCAATTCGCATCATCCGATCCAGTCTCCCGAGGATCTCAAAGGCATGAAGATCCGCGTTGTCGGCAGCCCGCTGTTCATCGACACGATGACCGCCCTGGGCGCCAATCCAGTGCAGATGAGCTGGGCCGACGCCCAGCCGGCGATGGCCACCAGCGCCGTCGACGGCCAGGAGAACCCGCTGTCGGTGTTCGCCGCCGCCAAGCTGCATACCGTCAACCAGAAATATCTGACGCTTTGGGGCTATGTCGCCGACCCGCTGATCTTCGTCGTCGCCAAGACGGTGTGGGACGGCTGGTCGCCCGACGACCAGAAGGTGGTGCGCGACGCCGCCCTGCAGGCGGCGGCCGAGGAGGTCGCCCTGGCCCGCAAGGGAATCAGCGGCGGCAATGACGAGACGCTGAAGGCGATCGAGGCCAACGGGGTCAGCGTGGCACATCTGACGACGGCGCAGAAGGACGCCTTCCGCCAGGCCACCCGGCCGGTCTTCGAAAAATGGACGAAGACCGTGGGTGACGGCCTGGTGGCCAAGGCCGAGGCGGAAATTGCCAAACGCTGACCGTCGATGAACGATGACCGGGTCCGCATACCGCTGAAAATCGAGGAGACGCTGGCCGCCGCCAGTCTCGGGGTGATCGCCGTGATCACCCTGGCCAATGTGGTGGTCCGCTATTTCACCGACGCCTCCTTCGCCTTCACCGAGGAGGTGTCGGTCTGCCTGATGGTGATGATGACCTTTTTCGGGGCCTCCGTCGCCGTCGCCCGCGACCGTCACATGCGCATCAGTTTCCTTGCCGACCGCCTGCCGCCGTCCTGGCGGCGGCGGGCCGAGCTGTTCAGCACCGGCGCCGTCATCCTGATGTTCGCCATCCTGACGGTGTTCGGCGCCCAGTTCGCCTATGACGACTACCGCTTCGAGGTTTCGTCGCCGGCGCTGGGGGTGCCGCAATGGATCTATACGATCTGGCTGCCGCTGTTGTCGGCGGTGGTGACCGGCCGCGCCCTCGGCCGCGCGATGCGCCTGGCGCGGACTCCGTAGAGGTGATTTCGACCCTGCTGTTCACCGCGTTTTTCGTCATGCTGCTGGCCGGCGTGCCGATCTCGGTGGCCCTCGGCCTGGCCGGCACCGGCGCCATCTGGCTGGCCAAGCTGGGCATCCTGGCGGTGCCGACCAACGTCTATGCCGGTATCGCCAAATATCCTTTGCTGACCATCCCGATGTTCGTCTTCGCCGGCACCATCTTCGAGCGTTCGGGGGTGGCGCAGAAACTGGTGCGCTTCGCCACCGCCATCATCGGCCAGGGCCGTGGGGCGCTGGCGGTGATCGCGGTGGTGGTGGCGATGATGATGGGGGGAATCTCCGGCTCCGGCCCGGCCATCGCCGCCGCCGTCACCGGGGTCATGGCCCCCTCGATGCTGCGGGCCGGCTATCCGCCGGCCTTCACCGCCGGGGTGATTGCCGCCGCCGCCGCCACCGACATCCTGATTCCGCCGTCGGTGGCGCTGATCATCTACAGCGTCCTGGTGCCGTCGGCCCCGGCCACCGCCATGTTCGCCGCCGGCGTCATTCCCGGTACCCTGGCCGGCCTGGCGCTGATCCTGCCGACCTGGTGGATGGCGCGGCGCCACGGGTTCGGCGCGGCGCCGGATGCCGAGCCGCGGCCGCCGTTCTGGGCCAGTTTCAAGGATGCCTTCCTCGGCCTGTTCGTCAAGGTGCTGATCCTGGGCGGCCTGCGCTTCGGCTGGTTCACGCCGTCCGAGGCGGCGGTGGTGGCGGTCGCCTATGGCCTGTTTCTCGGCATCGTCGTCTACCGCACCCTGGGCCTGGGCGACATCTACCGGATGATGGTCGAATCGGCGGAGATCTCGGCCGTCATCCTGACCGTCGTGGCCCTGGCCAGCGTGTTCGGCTGGGCGATGTCGACCCTGTCCATCATCGATCCCATCGCCACCGGCATCACCCATCTGGGCTTGAACGAATACGGCGTGTTGGGGCTGCTGATCATCATGCTGATCGTCGTCGGCACCTTTCTCGACGGGGTTTCCACCTTCATCATCCTGCTGCCGCTGCTGATCCCCATCGCCCAGACCTATCACTGGGATCTGGTGTGGTTCGGGGTCATCCTGACGCTGAAGATCGCCATCGGCCAGTTCACCCCGCCGATGGCGGTCAATCTGATGGTCAGTTGCCGGATCACCGGCGCCACCATCGAATCCACCACGCCCTGGGTCGGCTGGCTGATCCTGACCATGTTTCTGACCCTGGTGGCGGTCATCGCCTGGCCGCAACTGGCGCTGTGGTTGCCGCATGTCCTCGGGTTCAATTAGGGCGCAACCAATTCTTCATTTTGAATTGTCGCCGGCAGCTGGCATCAATGGCGGAGATCAGCGGCGGGAGGGACTTTTGGACGATATCGACCTGGCGACCGAGCGTAACGAGATTTTCATCAGCGCCGCCGTACAGGCCGTGCTGGGGCGTCTGTCGGGGCCACCGTCGTCCGGCGTCTGCCGCTCCTGCTCCGAGCCCATCGAGCCGCAACGGCTCAAACTGGCGCCAAGCACCTGCCTGTGCAGCGGCTGCGCCGTCGAGGCGGAACTCAACCAGCAGCGCACGCGCCGCTGCGGCATGCGCTGAAAGTCGGCAAAAAAGCGGCGTGACGGGTGTCATCGGGTCGTCATAAATATATCATTTTGCCATATGACGAAATGACGCTAGTGTCTTCCTATGCTCGAGACCTTCGAAACCGTCGCCAAAGCCGTTGCCGACCCCAGCCGCGCCAGAATTCTGAAGCTGCTGGAAGGCGGGGAGCTCTGCGTCTGCCAGGTCACCGCGGTGTTGGACCTTTCCCCCGCCACCGTGTCCAAACATCTGGCGGCGTTGAAGACGGCCGGCCTGCTCCAGCAACGCCGGGACGGCAAGTGGATTTACTACCGCCTGGCCGAGCGCGACTTCAATGCCTATGCCCGCTCCTTCCTCGATCTGGTCAGGGCGTCCTTGCAAGACGATCCCACCGCCACGGCGGACCGCCGCGTCCTGGCGCGGGTCAGCGCGGTGCCGGTCCAGGTTCTGTGTGACCAGGGACGGGCGGCGCTGCCTGCCGATATCGCGACGGGTTCCGCCTGCTGCGCGGTCGCGCCATGAGCGGGAAAGTTTATACCCTGCTGTTTCTGTGCACCGGCAATTCGGCGCGCAGCGTGCTGGCCGAGTCCATCATAAATCGGGATTTCGGAAGCAGGTTCAGAGCGTTCAGCGCCGGCAGCCAGCCACGGGGGCTGATCGACGAGAGTGTGCTGGCACTGTTGCGGCGAACCAACTATCCGACCGACAGGCTGCGGTCCAAATCCTGGGACGAGTTTGCCCGGGTGGGGGCGCCTGAACTGGATTTCGTCTTCACCGTCTGCGACAACGCTGCCGGCGAAGTCTGCCCGGTGTGGCCGGGGCAACCGATGACCGCCCATTGGGGCGTTCCCGATCCCGCCGGATTCAAAGGTTCCGAGGCTGAAAAAGCCGCTTTCTGCGGCGATGTCATGCGGATGCTGCACAACCGCATCAGCATCTTCGCCGCTCTGCCGATCTGCTCGCTGGATCGCCTGTCGCTGCAAAAGCGGCTCGACGACATCGGCAAGACCCGTGGCTGATCTCCAAGGACCCCAGGGAATGACCGAAAAACCCATCAACGTACTCGTTTTATGCACCGGCAATTCGGCGCGCAGCGTGCTGGCCGAAGCCCTGATCAACGACCTCGGCGGCGGCCAATGGAAGGCCTACAGCGCCGGCAGCAGGCCCACCGGCAAGGTCAATCCCCTGTCGTTGGAAATCCTGAGAGAGAAGGGGCATGCCACCGAGGGGTTCCGCTCCAAGTCATGGGACGAGTTCGCCCTTCCCGACGCGCCAAAAATGGATCTGGTCATTACCGTCTGCGACAACGCCGCGGGGGAAGTCTGCCCAATCTGGCCGGGCCACCCGGCCAAGGTTCATCTGGGGTTTCCTGACCCGGCGGCGGTTGAGGGCAGCCATGATGAGCGACTGGCGGCGTTCCGCCAGGTCTATGCGATGATCGAGGCCAAGATGCGCCGGGTGATTGCGCTGGGCCCGGAGCGGGTGGGAGAAGCCTGATGTCGGTACAAGGCGAGCTGGCGGTCAAGCCGCCGATGAACCTGTTCGAGCGCTTCCTGACCCTCTGGGTGGGCTTGTGCATCGTCGCCGGCGTGGCCCTGGGTCATGCCATGCCCGGCCCGTTTCAGGCCATCGGCCGCATGGAAGTGGCGCAGGTCAATCTGCCGGTGGCGGTGCTGATCTGGCTGATGATCATCCCCATGCTGCTGAAGATCGATTTTGGGGCCTTGCATCAGGTCAAGGAGCATTGGAAGGGCATCGGCGTCACCCTGTTCATCAACTGGGCGGTCAAGCCGTTCTCGATGGCGCTGTTGGGTTGGGTGTTCATCTCCACCCTGTTTCGGCCCTATCTGCCGGCCGACCAGATCGACAGCTACATCGCCGGTCTGATCCTGCTGGCCGCGGCGCCCTGCACGGCGATGGTGTTCGTGTGGTCCAATCTGACCAATGGCGAGCCGCATTTCACTCTCAGCCAGGTGGCGGTCAACGACCTGATCATGGTCTTCGCCTTCGCCCCCATTGTCGGGCTGCTGCTCGGGCTGTCCTCGATCTCCGTGCCCTGGAATACCTTATTCCTGTCGGTGGTCCTGTACATCGTGGTACCGGTTGTCGTCGCCCAGATCTGGCGCAAGGCGCTGCTGGCAAGCGGACCGCAGGCCTTGGACAACACGCTGTCCAGGATGGGGCCGCTATCGCTGCTGGCGCTGCTGACCACCCTGGTGCTGCTGTTCGGCTTCCAGGGTGAGCAGATCATCGCCCAGCCCCTGGTCATCGCCATGCTGGCGGTGCCCATCACCATCCAGGTCTATTTCAACAGCGGCGTCGCCTATCTGCTGAACAGGAAACTGGGGGTGGCGCATTGCGTCGCCGGTCCCTCGGCCCTTATCGGGGCGTCCAACTTCTTCGAACTGGCGGTCGCCGCCGCCATCAGCCTGTTCGGCTTCCATTCCGGCGCGGCCCTGGCGACCGTCGTCGGTGTCCTCATCGAAGTGCCGGTGATGTTGTCGGTGGTTCGCATCGTCAATGCGTCCAAAGGCTGGTACGAGGCCAGACTCTAAGGCTTACCGCGGAGATCTCATGGACAAGACGGACATCAAGGACCTCGTTCGCGAACGTTATGGCCGCATAGCGGAGAAGGGTGGCAACTCGGGATGTTGCGCCCCACCGGCCTCGGCGCCGTCCTGCTGCGGCTCCAGCCCGCCGGTTCCGTCGGCGGCGGATCTGTCGCGGCGGATGGGGTATTCCGCCTCCGACCTGGGCGCCGTGCCCGAGGGTTCCAATCTGGGCCTGGGATGCGGCAATCCCCAGGGCATCGCCGCGATCCGTCCCGGAGAGGTCGTCGTCGATCTGGGCAGCGGCGCGGGTTTCGATTGCTTCCTCGCCTCGGCGCAAGTCGGCCCGACCGGTCGGGTCATCGGCGTCGACATGACCCATGAGATGCTGGCGAAGGCGCGCGCCAATGCGGCCAAGGTCGGTATCGCCAACGTCGAATTCCGTCTCGGAGAGATTGAGCATCTGCCGATCGCCGACGCCACTGTCGACGTGATCCTGTCAAACTGCGTGGTGAACCTGTCGCCGGACAAGCCGCAGGTGTTCCGAGAAGCCTTCAGGGTGCTGAAATCAGGTGGTCGGCTTGCCATCTCCGATGTCGTCAACATGGCCCCGCTACCGGCTCACCTTGCGAATGATGCCGATTTGTTATGCGGCTGCGTCACCGGCGCGGTTGCCGCAGATGACATAAAGCTGTGGCTGAAGGAAATCGGCTTTGCGGATGTGCGGGTCACCGAAAAGCCGGAAAGCCGGGACGTCATCAAGGACTGGGCACCGGGGATGGGTGTCGAGAATTTTGTGGTGTCGGCAATGATCGAAGCCCGAAAGCCCTGATCTAAAGCTGCCGGAGGAGTCCGACCTATCCCGATTTACAAATACTCGGCCCCGCTGACGCGGTTGCGCTTCTGATCGCGGACCGCGCCGATGGCCTGGTGGTGGTGAAGGACGCTAAAAATAGGCGGGGCCAGCTGTTTGATCGACAACGGCTTCGACACGCAGGCGGTCGCTCCCGCCGCCATGGCCTCGTCATGAAGAGCGGCGCCCAGGCTGGCAATGCCCTTGGGATCGGTCAGGACGATGATGGGAATATCCGGCTTGCAGCCGGCTTGACCGCTGCGAATCTGATGGACCACGTCAATTCCGGAAACGCCGTCGATCTCGTCCGCCAGGATCAGCAGGTGGACCTTGTAGGCCCGCAACAGGCTCAGGGCGGCGCGATAGTGTTCCGCCTCTGTAATGTTGTACCAGCCACCCTCGGAACCGAAGGCCACCTTGATCAGCGATCGATACGGCGCGCTTCCGTCGGCGACAACGATATGCTTTGCCTTGGCGTAGCAGCTTTGCAGATGCATTTCTCACGACCCACGCTGTTTGTCTTTTTTATATGGCGTCGTTCTTCGCAGAGACAGTGAACTTCTGAAGAAGGTTTGTTTGTGGGGCTTCCGGGACTGGACAGGGATGTGGAGGGTCGCCCCTTTGCCTGGAAAGGGTGGCGTATGCCGAAGGACCAAAGATTATCGTCACAAAACTGAAACGGGCCAAGCAGCCCTCGCTGCACTAAGAATTAGGCCTTTGCTCATTGAAAGATTGGTGGACTATGGAGATGAACCTGGAGGAGGTCGGCTCGATAAGCCGGTTCATTCTAAACGGTAAGCTTGACGCCAAGGGAGCTGAACAGATTGAATTGAGGTTCACAGCGGCGGTTTCAGGCCGAACGAAGGTAGCCATTGACCTCGCGGCGGTGGATTATATTTCCTCTATCGGTATTCGCATCCTTGTCGTCGCGGGCAAGACGGTAGCGCGGCGAGGAGGTAAGCTGGTGATGTTTTCTGCCTCGGAAACGGTCGCCAAAATCTTAATGGCCGCTGGTGTGACCGATTTCCTTCCACTTTTAGAAGATTGGGCCGCTGCCTCTCAATCATTTGCCTGAGACATGATACAGGCCCGAGCGCACTTAGATCTGATGGTCGGCGAAGATGCGACTGCAGACTTGGCCGAATGGGCTGAGATGCGCGCCGCCGAATTTGGCGCCGAGGCTGAGCCTGCTGTGATGGCACGTCTTTGCGTCGAGGAAGCGGTTACAAATATCGTCCGCCACGGCTGCAGCGGCGATCCCGATGGACACACTATCTGCGCTGAGATCTCCCGCGATGACATGAGTCTGCAGCTCACGATCATTGATGATTGCCGCCCTTTCGACCCAACGACGGTTCCCGAACACGACGGCGAGACGACTATTCTGGCCGCCAGTATAGGAGGACGTGGTATTCGTTTGATGCGACGATTGTCTCAACAGATAATATATGAGCGACGAGACGGTCGCAACCGCCTGACTATAATAATTTTACTCAATTAATGATGTAATCTGTAAAGTACAATTAGAATGTTTTTTTAGAATTAATCGTATTTCAGGCGCCAAGAACTATTAAAGAAGGAGTACTGACTGACATTGGCTGGTCTCGTGTGATCTCAGCAAAGCTCCGCCAGTGCGATCGGGTCACGAAACTGTAAAAAAAACTTAATCTTCAGCCTCGATTTGCCGTGGCAGGGTTCACCTCCAAGCGGAGCCTATTCAGCGCAGACAGTTGGGCTCAATCAGGGCTCCGGCACAAGGGGTGAGGCATGCTTGACTTCAGATTGGAAGCTGCCACTTACCATAATGTCGGCAAGCTCCAGGACCGGATCCGGCAGCAGGACGCCGGTCGCGCCAGGCCGACAACCGAGGAGACCGAAAGCGCGCCGCCAGAGCCCTCGGGCTGGTGGCGCGAGATCCGGGCGGTTTTGACAGGTTTATTGCGCGGCCAAGTTCTCTGAATCGGACCACCAACTTATTGACCGCGATATCCTCGGGACTGGCTCAAATACGGCTTTTTGCCTCTGGGTTGCGACTGTTCCCGGCACCAAGGGCGCGTTGCATCAGCACGCTGTCGGTCCACTGGCCGAATTTGAAACCGACCGACGGCAGCAACCCGACCCGGCGAAATCCGCAGGCCTCGTGCAGACGAAGCGAAGCTTCGTTGGTGGCGTCGATATAGCCGATCATCTGCAGATAGCCGGCATCGGTGCAGGCCTCGACCAAGGCCGGCAGCAGCATCCTGCCGATGCCGGCGTTCAGATAGAGCGGATGAATATAGATCGAATGTTTGAGCGTAAATCGATAGGCGGGACGCTTGCGAAAGGGGACCGCATAGGCATAGCCGGTAATGGTGCCCTGCAGATCGGCGACGATATGAGGCAGACGATGTTTACTCATATTCTTTCGCCGCCGCTTCAGGTCGCCGGCCAGCAGCGGTTCGGCGACATAATCCCCCAATTCGCCGACGCCGCGGTGAATATGCGCCCGGTAGATGGCCAACATCGCTTCGACATCGGCGTCGCCGGAGGGCCGGATCAGAATGTTTTCAGGCACGTCTGAGGGTCACCCTTCCCGCATGACATAGGTGTAAAAGCGGATGCGCCCATCGGCCTCGATCTCGCGAAAGAGCCCCTGGATTTCCGCTTCGAATCCGGGAAACAGGTTGGCGCTTCGCTCGAACATCTTAAGGTAACGCAACATCGGTTCGGCCCGGCCACCCAATCTTTCGCCGGGCACGATGGTGGCGATCCCGGGGGGATAAACGACGAAAAGGGTGGTGGCAATCCGTCCTTCGACCTCGTCAAGCGGCAGATAATCCACCTGGTTACGGGTCAACTGACGCACCGCCACATGCGGAGGCACCACCATCTCCGGCAGATGCTCCCTGGCGAACTGCGCATTCTGCAGCGCGCTGGTGCCGGCCTCGCGGTGGAAGGCGTGCATTTCGCCGCAGAGGTCGCGCAATCGCAGGCCGCTATAGCGTTTTGGCCGACGCCGTACGAATTCGGGAATGACGTCGTCGAGCAACAGATTATCGTCATGCCGGCGCTTGAAGGCGACAAGCGAGCTCAACAGGGTCCCGGCCTTGCTGGATTCGACGCCCGGCGTCAGCAGAAACAGCAGCGAGTTGAGGTCGTTCTTCTCGGGCACCACCCGGTTCTCTCGCAAATACTGAGCCACCACCGGGGCCGGAATCCCCGCCTTGGCATAGGCTCCGGTGGCCCGGTCAAAGCCGGGGGTCAGCAAGGTCAGCTTGTTGGGGTCGGTCATGGCGAAATTGCCGGCAACCTGTCCGAACCCATGCCAGCCGGCCCCCGGCACCAGTTCCCAGTAACGGCGGTTGGAGGCCAGTTCATCGGTGGGCAGGCTTTCCCAGGCCACTACCCGCGGCGCATCCGCCGGTGTGACCGACGGCAGGGTCACCACGTCGGGGACGAAGGGCTCGAAAAACCACTGCCGGTCGGGATCGGCTTCCTTCTCTTCGAACTCACGGCGGATGGCGCGGAGTTTTTTGCGCAACTCGATGCCAAGGCGGATGGTGTCGTCCCACAGCACTTCACCCTGGCGACCACGCATCATCTGGGCGCCCACATCCAGCGAGGCGAAAAGGGGGTAGAACGGCGAGGTCGAGGCGTGCAGAAGGAAGGTTTCGTTGAAGCGCCGATGTTCGATGCGACGCCGCTGGCCGCGGATATGCCGGTCTTTCACATGGATCTGCGACGCTTGGGAAAAACTTGCCAGCTGTTTATGGGTCGACTGGGTGGCGATGATCCCGGGAGAAGATTCGCCAAGGTTTTTCAAACCCATTGCAAAACAACCGGAAAACAACGGATGGAATTTCATAAAGCCGGCCCAGGCTTCATCAAACAGGATGTAATCGCAGAGATGGCCAATCTTTTCGCAGATCATCTCGGCGTTATAGATACTGCCGTCGTAGGTGCATTGTTCGATGACCGCCACCCGGAATGGACGTTCGCGCTGCCAGGCATCGGGGTCCTTGACCAGGGGATTGTCGCGGATCCGCTGGCGAATGAAGGTTTCATCCATCTCATCATAGCGAATCGGTCCGATCAGTCCGTAGGCGTTGCGGTTGGTTTCCAGGAAAATGGGAATCCCGCCCCCCAACAGCAGGGCGCCATGATGGGCGGCCTTGTGATTGTTGCGATCGAACAGCACCAGATCGTCTTCGGCCACCAGGGCCTGCAGGACGATCTTGTTTGACGCCGATGTCCCATTGAGGACGAAATAGGTTTTTTCGGCGCCGAAAATCTTGGCGGCTTCCTTTTGCGCCTGCAGGGCCGGGCCTTCATGCACCAGCAGATCGCCCAGTTCCAGCACCGAGTTGTCGAGATCGTCCCTGAACACCGCTTCGCCCAGATGCTCGACAAAGATCCGGCCGATGGGACTGCGACTATAAAAAATGCCACCGTTGTGACCGGGACAGGTCCATAGCTGGTTGCCCTCCTCGGCATAGTCGACCAGAGCGCCGAAAAACGGAGTTTTCAGGGACTCGGCGTATTGCTTGAGCCCGCTGACCAGGTTCTTGGCGATGAACTGGGGTGTTTCTTCGGCCAGGAAGACATAGCCGTCGATGAAGTCCAGCACTTCCACCGGAATGTCTTCGAAACGCTTGCGGCGCACCAGAATGACGATGGGCATTTCCAGGCCGCGTCGGCGCATCAGGTTGATCAGGGCAATGGTCTTGCCGCCGTTGCCGCCCTTGCCCCAGTCAACCAGAATCCCGCCGATGGCGGCATCGGTCTGAACGGCGATCTCGGCGTCTTCGACGCGCCGCGCCCTCACCACACCGAAGCCGAGCCGTTCGACTTCGGTGATGATCTGTTGGACCCGTGCACCCTCGAGGTCGTCGGAATCGAAGGCGGGGGCGCAAACCAAAAAGGTGAAGCGGCGGAAAAATTCCATCTGGGCGTGCTTTCTCGGCAAAAGGATCCTGATCAGGCAGGATCATTCGTCTCCGCCGCGCCGCTGCAAAGTGACATCATTGTGAAACAATTTCCGCCGATCGGCGACGGAACGGTGCACACTTACAATGCCGCCCGCAGCGGCGTGGCGTCGCCGTCCTGAAGGCCGAGCAGGAAGTCGTCGACCACCACCCGCAAGGCTTCCGATTTCCTGGCCAGGATGCCCGAGCTGTCAAGGACCTCGCCGGCGGCGGCCTTCATTTGCGAGGCTTCGTTCACCACCCAGGAAATGGAGGACGCCACCACCGCGGTGTTTTGCGCCGCCTCCTGCGCCGCATGGGCGATTTCGCGGGTCGCCGCTCCCTGCTCTTCCACCGATCCGGCGATGGTCCCGGCAACTTCGTTGACCTGCGACACTACCTTGGCGATCTTTTCCAGGGCCCCCGCGGCCTCACGGCCAACCGCCTGCACCGCGAGGATTTGCGACGAGATTTCCTCGGTGGCCTTGCCGGTCTGGTCGGCGAGTTGCTTGACCTCGTTGGCGACCACCTTGAAGCCATGGCCATGCTCGCCGGCCAGCATCGCTTCGATGGAGGCGTTCAGCGCCAGAAGGCGGGTCCGCCGGGCGATGTTCTGGATGAATGAAATGACCGTGTCGACCCGCTGGGTGACGTCGAACAGCCCATGGATGACCTCCCGCGTCTGCTGGGCGGCGCCTGTCGCCTCGTCGGCGAGGCGCGTCGCGTCGTTGACCCGGGCGGAAATCTCGCTGACCGAGAACGCCAGCTGCTCGGCGGCGGCGGCCATGGACTGGACATTGGCGGTGGCCTGGCCGGAGGAGTCGTCGACCGAGCGCATATGCGACAGCGTCTCGTTGACGAAGGAGGCCATCTCGCGGGCCGACATCTCCGATGTCCCGGCCGAGGAGGCAACCGCCTTGATGACGCTGCCGACATCTTCGTCAAATCTACCGATCATCGCTTCCAGCCTGCGTCCGCGGGACTCCCTGGCCGCCTGCTCCGCCGCCTGGGCGGCCCGAAGGGCTTCGGTCGCCACGGCGTTGTCGCGGAACACCTGGACCGCCTTGGCCATCAGGCCGATTTCATCGGCCCGCCGGGTGCCGGGAATCTCGACGGTATTTTCCCCCTTGGCGAGGCGGTGCATCACCCGTTCCATGGCCAGCACCGGCCGCGCGATGGAGCGCCCGGAAATCACGCCGATGACGACGAACATCAGCAGAGCCAGGCCGCTCACCACGGCTGTCACCCGGCCCATCTGAATCCGTGTCGCCGCCTGACGCCCGGTGGCGTCGTCCAGGCCCCGGCGAGCGGCGGCGGCAAAGGCATTGATGCGCGGCTGCAGTTGGGAGAACTGGCTCCGCAGTTCGGCCAGCGCCGCCTGCTGTCCGAGATAGGCCTTGCCGTAAAGCGCCATGTCGGCGGCGTATTTGCCGGCGATGCCGCGGAACTGCTCCCTGGTCGACGGCGCGAGTGTCGCCACGTCGATGCCGAGGTCGAATTCGGCGGCGTATTTCCGGTGACGCCCGAGAAAGGAGTTGTCCTGGTAGAGCATGAAATCCTTTTCCGCCTGGCGCATGCGGAGAAGCCTGGTTTTGAGGTCGTCGGTGTTGGGCCACATGGCCAATTCAGACTCGATCGCTCCCACCGAAGCACCAAGTTGCCCGCGCAAACCTTCCGTCTCGGACAAGCCCAGCGTCAGGGTCCGATCGGTAAGAGCGGCAAATTTGGCGGCAACGGCGTCCAGGTCACGGTCCATGTCGTCGATGTCTGCCGCATGCGAAGCCGCTGCCGACATTTTCCTGATCTCCGCCAAAGCCGCTTTGGTGGTCGCCAGATGGCCGGCGAATCCATCGATGAAGACGCCTTTGCGCTCGTCGATCAGGCCGCTGGCGTCCGCCTGCAGGGCCAGGGCGCCGACGCGGATCTCGGCGGTGATTTCGCCGATGCGCTGAAATTCGCCCTGTTCAACGATGGACGCGGAAATGCGCCGTTCCGCCACTGCGTAGACGCCGCCGACGAGGATGCCGGCGATCAGCGCCAGGCCGATCAGCAGATTGAACCGCCGCTGCACGCTGAGGTCGCGGAACCAGGGTATGTCGCCGTCCTGCCACCAGGCGCGCAACTGCCGCCAGCCGCCCGAGAGGCGTCGCGAAGCCATGGTCGAAGGCCGTGAAATACCAGCCTTGCCCGTCCAGAAAGCGGAATCGACGGCCAAACCGGCGCTGTCCACCGTTGTCATGGTACCTCCTGAAATGGCAGATCCACCGACATGTGCGATGAATGTCAGCCGGATAATGCCAAAGCAGGCTGCCAGGTTGCGTTAAACTTTCATTAACCCTATAAATTCATAATATTTTAATGAATACCCACTTTTTTATTTAAAAAAATCAAGTAATGATGATTCTATCATGGATTTGTATATGAAGATATTTTATTGATAGAAAATTACAATGATTTTTTCTTAATCGAAATATCGAAAAATATAAATTGTACTCTCACCGCGAAGTCTCTCAAAAGAGTAACAAATACATAATATTTGGCGATGGGGAGTTGGGGCAGCATGGCGTTGCTGCCCCGCTTGCGGCGGCTTCGTTGTCGTCAAAATCAAAGGTGCCGTCTTGATCAGCCTCCGGAAATCCGCATTTACCCTTTGCCTCTGTGCCGCCACATCCCTCGCCGGTACCGCCGCCGCCGAAGACATGCATCTGGTTGGCTCGGGGGCCAGTTTTCCCTTCCCGCTGTATTCCGCCTGGCTGAAGGATTTCTCCAAGCAGAACCCGGGCGTGACGGTTGATTACCAGGCCAAGGGAAGCGGCGCCGGCATCCAGGACTTCGTCAACCACACCGTCGATTTCGCCGCCAGCGACGCGGCGATGAAGGACGAGGAGATGGCCAAGGTGGCGGAAGGGACGCTGCTGCTGCCGATGACCGCCGGCGAGATCGTGCTGGCCTACAACCTGCCCGGCAAGCCGAAGGACCTGAAGCTGACCCGGGCCGCCTATACCGGGATCTTCGCCGGCACCATTACCAAGTGGAACGACCCGGCCATCACCGCCGCCAACCCCGGCGCCGCTTTGCCCGACCTGCCGATCACCGTGGTCACCCGTTCCGACGCCAGCGGCACCACCTTCGTTTTCACCCAGCATCTGGTGACCCTCAGCGAGGCCATCAGGAAGACCGTCGGCATGGGAACCACCGTTCAATGGCCGAAGACGCCGCAATTCGTCGCCGCGCCGAAAAATGACGGCGTCACCGCCACCATCAAGCAGACCCCCGGCGCCATCGGCTATATCGAATACGGCTATGCGAAACTGACCAAGGCGGATACCGCCAGCCTGGAGAACAAATCCGGTAAATTCGTCACTCCCAGTGAGGCTTCCGGCATCGCGGCCCTGGCCAGCGCCGATCCGAAAAGCGACGACCTCAGGGTGTGGATCCCCGATCCGGAAGGCGCCGACTCCTATCCCATCGCCTCTTTCACCTGGATGCTGTTCTACAAGAAGCAAGCTCCGGAAAAGGCGGCGGTCCTGCGCAAACTGGTGGAATACGGCCTCACCGAGGGCCAGAAGGGCGCCGACGCCATGGGCTATATTCCCCTTCCGGCCAATATCGCCGCCAAGGTCCGCGCCGCCGCCGCCCAGATCCAGTAACCATTAGCCCGGTGACAGAAATGGCCACAGAGAGCCGTCCCAACCCGGCCGACAGCCAAACGGTTTCGCGACCGCCGTCGGCGCTGGAGCATTTATGGGACCGGTGTTTCCAGGCCCTGACCCATGTCGCGGCCTGGGCCATCCTGGTTTTGCTGGCTTATATCCTGTGGAAGATCGGCGCCAAGGCGGCACCTGCCATCGGCAGCTACCGGTTGGGGTTTCTCACCGACTCGATCTGGGACGCCCAGGCCGGCAGGTTCGGCCTGCTGCCGGAGATCTGGGGAACCCTGTACAGTTCTCTGCTGGCGCTGATCATTGCCGGGTTTTTCGGACTTACCGTGGCCATCTTCCTGACCCAGGATTTCCTCCCGCCGCGTCTGGCGATGGTGTTCCGCACCGTCATTGAGATGCTGGCCGCCATCCCCAGCGTGGTGTTCGGTCTGTGGGGAATTTTCGTCGTCATCCCGGAGATCAGGCCCCTGGCCGAATGGCTGCATCTGCATGCCGGCTGGATGCCGATCTTCGGCACCAGCTTCAACGGTCCGGGAATGTTGCCGGCGACCATCGTGCTGGCCATCATGGTCCTGCCGACCATCACCGCCATTTCCCAGGACGCCCTGCAGGCGATCCCCTATCGCACCAAGGAAGCCGCCTACGGCCTGGGCGCCACCCGTTGGGAGGCGATCCTCAAGGTCCTGCTGCCCACCGCCGCCGGCGGCATCTTTTCCGCCCTGGTTCTGGGATTTGGCAGGGCCCTGGGGGAAACCATGGCGCTGGCCATGCTGATCGGTAACTCCAACCAGATCAGCCTCAGCCTGTTTTCTCCGGGCGATACCCTGGCCTCGCTGCTGGCGTCGCATTTTCCGGAGGCCGGACCGGTCGAGGTCGGCGCCCTGATGTATGCCGCCCTGGTGCTGCTGTTCATAACCTTGATGGTCAACGTCCTCGGCAATGCGCTGCTGGCACTGACCCAACGACGGATTTCGGGGGTATCGTGAGCACTCTGGCACCAGCCTGCGAGCCGCCAACCGTGCCGGCGAACCTCAATTTTTCTTTTGCCGATCCGCGCGAGGCGAAGAACATCATCCTTACCTGCGCCGCCTGGGTTATCGCCCTGGCGGCGGCGGTGCCGTTGCTGTCGGTTCTCTACATGCTGGTCAGTACCGGCGGCGCCCGGCTCGGCCTTGAGCTGTTTACCGAACTGCCGCCGGCCGGCTTCGAGATGGGCGGCGGTTTCGGCAATGCCATCGTCGGCACGCTGGTGATGGTCTGCCTGGCCTCGGCGATCAGCATTCCCCTGGGCATCCTGGCGGCGGTTTATCTGGTGGAAATCGCCCCCGACGGCAGGACCACCCAGGTGACCCGCTTCGTCGCCAAGGTGCTGACCGGTTTTCCGTCGATCCTCGCCGGCGTGTTCGTCTACGCGGCGGTCGTCGTCGCCATGAACAGTTATTCCGCTTTGGCCGGTGGACTGGCCCTGGCGGTGCTGATGCTGCCGACCATGGTGCTGACCTCGGCCGAGGCCATGGCCATGGTGCCGCGCAAGATCAAGGATGCGGCGCTGGGCATGGGGTGCACCCATAGCCAGATGATCATCAAGGTGGTCCTGCCGACGGCGGCGCCCGGAATCCTGACCGGTGTGATGCTGGCGGTGGCCCGCGTGTCCGGCGAATCGGCGCCGCTGCTGTTTACCGCCCTGTTCAGCAATTATTGGTTCAACAGCCTTGGCCAACCGACCGCGTCGCTGTCGATCCTCATCTATAATTTCTCCAGCATGCCCTTCGACAACCAGATCGAACTGGCCTGGACGGCCTCCCTGGTGCTGGTGCTGATCGTCCTGCTGTTCAATGTCCTGAGCCGCCTGGTCGGGCGACCCAAAGTGTGAAAAAGGAGCCCGTCATGTCCTCTCTGAATCCCGAGATCATCCTTGGTTCGGAACACGTAACCGAGGAAGACAAGGCGGTCGCCATTGATTGCAAGGTCGACAAGATCTTCTACGGATCTTTCCTTGCCGTGCGCGACAGTCATGTAAAGATCCATAAAGGGCAGATAACCGGCTTCATCGGTCCGTCCGGCTGCGGCAAGAGCACCGTGTTGCGCAGCCTGAACCGCATGAACGACATGGTGCGGGGTTTCCAGCTGCATGGCAGCGTGCGGTTCCGGGAACAGGACATCTACCATAAGAAAATCAATCCGGTGCTGGTACGCCGCCATATCGGCATGGTGTTTCAGCAACCCAACCCGTTTTCCATGAGCATTTTCGACAATGTCGCCTTCGGCCTGCGCCTTAACCGCTACAAGGGCAACCTGCCGGACAAGGTGGAAAAAGCCCTGCGCCGGGCCGCGTTGTGGGACGAGGTCAAGGACAAGCTGAAGGCCAGCGGCCTGTCGCTGTCCGGCGGCCAGCAGCAACGGTTGTGCATCGCCAGGGCCATCGCCACCGAACCCGCCGTGCTGTTGATGGATGAACCCTGTTCCGCCCTCGATCCCGTCGCCACCCGGCGCATCGAGGAACTGATGCTGGAGTTGAAGGAAAACTACACCATCGCCATGGTGACCCATAACATGCAGCAGGCCACCCGCGTGGCGGATATCACCGCCTTCTTCTCGGTCGACATTTCGCAAGGCAACCGGACAGGCTATCTGGTGGAAATGGGACCGACCCGGCAGATCTTCCATTCGCCGAAGGAAAAGCTGACCAAGGAATATATTCGCGGCGAGTTCAGCTGAAACAGATCGTTTCACCGGGACAATGCGAGCTGGGTGCGACAGGCCATGAATGTGACTGACAGTTTCGCCTTGCCCGCCATCCGCCGACCGGCGATGCCCAATCACTGGGATGTTCTGGCGTTCGTCCTGGTGATCTCGGCGGTGACCATGGTCGCCCATGCCCATCACGGCATGGTCTTACCGTTCGAGGTGGGCAAGACCCAGCTGGACATTTCCCTCGACCCCGTCAACCTGCCCGAATACGCCCTGCAGACCACCTTGCGCATGGCCATCGCCATGGTTTGTTCCATCGTCTTCAGCCTGGCCTATGCGGCGTTGGCGGCCAAGAGCCGGCTAATGGAAAAACTGCTGATCCCCGTTCTCGATATCCTGCAGTCGGTCCCCATCCTCAGCTTCCTCACCATCACCGTCACCGGCTTCATCGCCCTGTTTCCCGGCAGCCTGATGGGAGTGGAATGCGCCTCGATCTTCGCCATCTTCACCTCGCAGGCCTGGAACATCACCTTCAGCCTGTACCAGTCGTTCAAGACGGTGCCGCTGGACCTCGAGGAGGCTTCCCGCATGTTCCGGGCCTCGGCCTGGCGCAAGTTCTGGTGTCTCGAAGTGCCCTACGCCATGCCGCAGATGGTGTGGAACCTGATGATGTCGGCATCGGGCGGCTGGTTCTTCGTGGTGGCGTCCGAGGCCATCACCGTCGCGGACAGCCAGGTGACCCTTCCCGGCATCGGCTCCTATATCGCCGCCGCCATCGACGCCAAGGATATCGCCGCCGTGGGCTACGCGCTTGCCGCCATGCTGTTCGTCATCGTCGCGGTGGACCAGCTGGTAATGCGGCCGCTTTTGGTGTGGTCGGACAAGTTTCGCCCCTCGGACGATCCGGGAGAGAAGCCGCGCGAAAGCTGGTTCCTCGACATGGTGCGCGGGGCCATGCTGGTCAACTGGATCGCCGACTCCGTGAGCCTGGTGTCGGAATTCGCCGGCAAACACCTCTTTTCCCCGGCGCGCGAGGTCACCATCCGCCGGACGGTGCGCCAACCGATGAGCCCGGCCCTCGTCCGCGCCGTCAACACCGCCTGGAACCTCGCCTTGATCTCCCTGGCCGCTTACAGCCTGTGGGAAGTCAAGGCGCTGGTCACCGAAGAGGTGGACCTTGCCGAAATCCGCACGGTGTTCTTTTTTGGCTTCCTGACCGCCGCGCGGGTATTGTTCTGGATTGTCATCGCCTCGCTGGTCTGGGTGCCGATCGGGGTGATGGTCGGATTGCGGCCCAGACTGGCGCAGACCCTGCAGCCGGTGGTGCAGATCATGGCCGCCTTTCCGGCCAATCTGCTGTTTCCCATCGCAGTGATCCTGATCACCCGCTTCGGTGTCGATCCGGAATACTGGCTGTCGCCGCTGATGATCCTCGGGACGCAGTGGTACATCCTGTTCAACGTCATCGGCGGCATGTCGACCATGCCCGCCGAGTTGCAGTTCGCCGCCCAGAACTTCGGCGCCAAGGGCTTCATGTGGTGGCGCAAGGTGGCCCTGCCCTATGTGCTGCCGGCTTATGTCACCGGCGTGGTCACCGCCTCGGGTGGCTCGTGGAACGCCAGCATCGTCGCCGAGATCGTCAAATGGGGCGACACCACCCTCAGCGCCACCGGCATCGGCGCCTACATCGCCAAGGCCTCGGCCGCCGGAGACATGTCCCGGGTGGTCCTTGGCAGTGCCGTGCTCTGCGTGTTCGTCACGCTGATCAACCGTTTGCTGTGGCGCAGGCTTTATGCCTGGGCGGAAGAACGCGTCCGCCTCAACTGAGCCCCGCTGCCAGGAGAACCATGATGCTCGATATCGTCAAGTCCCCGGCCAATGCGCCGCCGCCCATGGCACTCAAGCGGGTGGTCAAAACTTACGGTGCCGGCGGAGCCAATTCGCCCGTGGTGCTGGACGGCATCGACCTGACCATTGCCGATGGCGAGATCGTTGCCATCCTTGGCCAGTCGGGATGCGGAAAATCGACGCTGCTGCGGATCATCGCCGGCCTCGTTCCCGCCTCGCATGGCGAGGTGCTTTATCGTGGACGGCCTGTCACCGAACCGATGCCGGGCATAGCCATGGTGTTCCAGAGCTTCGCGCTGTTTCCCTGGATGACCGTCCTGGAGAATGTCAGCTTTGGCCTGGAAGCGCAGGGGGTGGGCGCCTCGGAGCGACGCAAACGGGCGGTCAAGGCCATCGACCTGATCGGTCTCGACGGCTACGAGAACGCCTATCCCAAGGAACTGTCCGGCGGCATGCGCCAGCGGGTCGGTTTCGCCCGCGCCCTGGTGGTGGAACCGGACCTGTTGCTGCTGGATGAGCCGTTTTCGGCGCTGGATGTGCTCACCGCCGAGATTCTGCGCGGCGACCTGATGGATTTGTGGACGGAGCGGAAGATCTCCACCCGCGGAATCGTTTTCATTTCCCACAATATCCAGGAAGCGGTGGAAGTCTCGGACCGCATTATCGTCATGTCGCCGCATCCCGGCAGGATCAGTGCCGATTTCCGCATCGACATTCCCCATCCGCGCGACCGTGAAAGCGAGGAATTCAAGAAGATCGTCGACGACATCTATCACCAATTGGCGGTCGGCATGGCACGGGCGCCGGTGGCGGCGACGCAGGGACCGCAGGTCGGCATCTCCTTCCGGCTGCCCGCGGTCGGCGTGCAACCCATGCTGGGCCTGATCGACGCCATCAATTACCCGCCTTACGACGGTACCGCCGATCTGGCCGATCTGGCCGAAAGCGAATCGCTGGAGATGGACCGCCTGATGGCTCTGGTGCAGGGCCTGGAACTGCTCAGGTTCATCACCCTGTCCGGCATGACCGTTTCGCTGACCAGGGAGGCCTTCGGCCTTCACGAGGCGGACATCCAGGATCGCAAGCGTATCTTCCAGGACCATCTGATGAAGCATGTTCCGCTGATCCGCCACATGCACCAGATTCTCAAGGAACGCCAGGATTCAGAGGCGCCGGAGGACCGCTTCATTTCGGAGCTGCAGGACCACGTTTCCCGGACCGACGCAGTGTCGATTTTGGAGACTGCCATCAACTGGGGCCGCTTCGCCGAGTTGTTCACCTATGATTACGACAGTGGCCTGCTGGGTCTGGACAGCGGCGACGACCAAGCGGAAAAGTGATGTCCGGCGTTACTCTTCCAGCACGGCAAAGACCATCTTGTTTGGCGAGGTCTTGGAGTCCTTCTTCTTTGCCGCGATGAGTGCGCTGACTTCGTCGACAGTGCGGTCGGTGGAGCCGGCTGGAATACCCACCAGGACAGCGCTGGCCGAGAGCAACGGAAAGCATTTGATGGTTCCGTCGCGGTCCTTTGCTGAAATGCACCGGTTTTCCCGGGCAGCCTGATCATAAAAGCTTTCCGCGTCGGAAGAAAAATCCTCGACCAGTTTCCCGATCGCCTCCATGGCGGACCATTGGTCGCCGCCCCGCATGCCGATGAAAAAGTCGTCACCGCCGATATGGCCGATAAACCAGTCGCGGTTGATCGTCTCTCTGCGCATCAGATCGGCGAACAGCAAAATGGCCCGGTCACCCTGACGAAAGCCGTAGGTATCGTTGAATGGCTTAAAATTGTCGAAATCGATATAGGCCAGCACTGTCGCCTGCCCGGACGAAAAACATTCGGTGACAAAACCGGCGATCAGGTCGTTGCCCGGCAATTTGGTCAGCGGGTTCTCGTCGCGGGCGCGGGACAGGGTTCGTTCATGGATGGCACGAATGATGGAGGGGGCGCTAAGAAATCCCAGGTAATGTCCGTTTTCGGTAATGATGACGCCGTCGGCGCTCTCCGCCGTCGAAAACGATGCCAAAATCTGTTGCAGGCTGCTGGATATCTCGGCGATGGGACAATGCGACAGAAAGTTCTGCAGCGTTCGTCCGATCCCCTTATTGGCAATCAAATCTTTGCCAAAAACCGAATAGGCAAAATTCTTGAGTTTGCGCTCGACCACCACGCCAAGTGGTTGTCCCTGTTTATCGACTACCGGAATCAGTGTGCGTCCCGGCTCGTTGGCCAATCTTTCAAACACCTGGCTCATGCTCTCGGTAATCAGCACAGGCGCTATCCCATCCAACTGTTCTGCTATCCATTCCTGGTCGGTGCGTCGCCGCCGGTATTCACCCCCGATCGCCGCCAAATGGGCATAGGTGGCCTCCAGCGCCAGGGGATCGTTGACCGGCTTTTGCACAAATACGCCCTGGACCATGTCGCACCCCAACTCGCGCAGTGCCAGGTTCTCCCGCTCGGTCTGTACCCCCGTCGCGATCACCTGCATGCCCAGGGTATGAGCCGTGGCGACCATCTGGGAAAGCGCGACCCGTTTGCGCCGGTCGCTGTCGATGTCGGTGACGAAAAAAGGGGAGAGCTTGACAAAGTCGGGGTCCACCTCGTGAAGCAGCTGCTGACTGAATTTGCCGGAACCGAAGCGGTCGGCAGCGATCAGGGCCCCGTGCTTCTTGAGCGCCTTAACCCATTCCGAGGTCACGTCGACAACGGTGCCGCCGTCGACTTCCATAACCAATCGGGTGTAGTGGTCACCGATTTCCTGACGTATGGCCTTTTGAAAGGCCCGCGCCTCCGGCAACAGCCGGGAGTCGAGGGGAACGAACAGCCGCAGTTCGGCGTTCCATTCCAGGCGGGCAAGTTTGTTCACCGCTTTGCCGAGAACCGCCACCTCCACTTCGGCCAGGGCCCCGACGGTATGGCAGAAGTCAAACATATCGGCGACGGTCGGATAGCCCAGCGCCTCGTGGCCACGCAGCAGAACCTCGCAGCCGAAGCAACGACCGGTATGGATGTTGGCTATCGCCTGAAACGTTACATTTATGCCGTCGAGAATAGATTCCAGCCGGCTCGCCACTTTTGACGGCTTCATCTTCTGGTCGTTCCTATTGTCACTTAATATTCAGCTTGATGCCACATCACTAGGCTGTGTAGCCAAATAAATTGAGCGCCAAAAAAAGAGCTATCGTCACATTTTAATTGGGAAATTCGTTAATATAAAAAATATTATTATGAATATTTTATGACTTTCGCAGCGGCGTGATCCTGTGAAATTTCATTTGGGTGAGAAAGAGACTAGTTATCGTCGCCTGCAATGTTTCGACCAAGGTCGAGAGTGGCCATCAAGCCATAGTGATCGCTGGGCATGACCGTAAGCGGTTTATCCAGCACCCGGCGTGCCGACCGGACCCTGGTTGCCGAAAGGCGCTCTCGATAAAGCAGAAGATGGTCAACACAGCCGCCGCGCAGGATCCCGCGCAAGGTCGGACGCGGCGGCTCGCGGGCGGCAGTGCGCGCGTCTTCGACCACCCAACCGGCCGCCTGAGGCAGGCGGCGGAACATCGGCTCCCGCCGCTCGGCATTGAAGTCGCCGGCCATGATTACAGCCAACCACCCGTCACTCGGATCAATGGCGGCGAAGATGGTCTCCAACTGCCGCCGCCTGAGCGCATCCGCCTGCCGGAGATGGGTCAAATGCAGGTTGATCAGCAGCAGGCGCCCGGTCCCGACGTCGAGCGCCGCCATTTGGGCGATCCGTTCACCGTCGAGGGGATCGGAGGGCAGGTCCAGAGGCCGCGTCCACTGTACCGGCAGGCGACTGAGAATGGCCAGGCCCGAGGTGCTGTCGATCATCCTGTTGCCGAATTGCCGGGACTTGCGCCGCGCCGGCAGATGGTGACAGCTCATGCCGAGAAGCGAGGCCAGACGGGCGGCGGTGTCGAGGCCCAGGTCGGCGGCGGTGAACACCTCCTGCAGGCAAATGACCTGAGGATCGATGGCGGCCAGACCCTCGGCCATGGCCGCCAGTCGTAACAGGTAGTCACCGTCGCCCTTCCAGGTGTTCAGGGTCACCAGCCTGACCGTGGTCACGGCGGAGCACCGCCCAGCGCGAAGCGGACCATCTGGCGAAACAGCCGGGAACCTTCGGGTTGTTCGAACAGGCTGATCGATGCGCAGGGTTCGGCCGCCGCCAGGCCTTCCAGCAAGGGCCGAAGGACGGTGGCCACCCGTCGGCGGCTATCCTCCTCCAGCGGTCCGGTCAGCGTCATGTGGAAGCGCCATTCTTCCAACACGTAAGGATACCCCCAGGCCTCCAGCAGGAGCTCTTGCCGGGCCGTCAGGCCGGCCGCCAGGCGGCGCGCGGTTTCCGTCTCGTCGGCCGGGGCGCGGAAGGCATCGAAATGCCGTACGGCTTGCGCCGCCAGAGCCGCCAAAGGCAGGCAGGGGGAGGTCAGGCGCAGGGCCAGGAAGCGGTTCAGGCTGGCCAGTTCCAGGGGTGGCAGGATAAACGGCGACTGATTGGCGGCGAAGGTTCGGAGGGCGGCGACAAGGTCGGCGATCGAACGGCCTTCGGTCAGGCGAAACGGTGCCTTCAGGGTGGCGTGGAATCCATATCGCCTGGGCTCGGAAATGATGTCGAGAAAGCGGGCGCGATCGAAGCCCGGCGGTACGGTCGGATCGATCGGCTCGATTTCAGTGGCCCGGCGGCCGAGCCAGGCCCAGCCGAACCGCGCCAGCGCCGAGTCGTCTTCAGGGACGAAGTAGATGGCGTATCGCGCCGCGTCGCTCATGTCAGGCGCTGCGCATGAGGATGTTGCCGGCGCAATGTGCCGGTTCACCGCCGATGAAGGTGGCGACCACCTGCGGCAGGCCGGGGTCTCTGGTGTCCACCAGGATCATGTCGGCGCGCTTGCCCGGGGCGATGTCGCCGCGATCGGTGAAGCCGGCCAGGCGGGCCGGACCGGCGGAAACCAGGGACCAGGCCTGGGGGAAAGGCAGAATCTGGTCGCGGTGCAGGCGGAAGGGAGCCTGCAGCAGGGAGGGATAGTAATAGTCGGAACTCAGTACCTCGCATAATCCCTGGCCGGCCAGTTCGGCGGCGCTCATGCCGCCGAGATGGCTGCCGCCGCGCACCACATTGGGGGCGCCCATGATGATGGCGTCGCCGAGGGCGCGGGCCGTCTCGGCGGTTTCCCGCGTCTCGGGAAATTCGCACAGATGTGCCCCGAGCCGGTGATACCAGCGCCGGGTTTCCGGCGCCGCGTCGTCGTGCGAGGCCATCACCACGCCATGCGCGAGGGCAAGCCCGGCCAACCGGGTCACCGCCGACGGCACGGCATCGGCGCGATCGCCTACCGCCGTCAGCAGGGTATCGAAGGCCTCGGCCGAAAGGCGGGCGCGCTCGGCGAATTTTACCTTTTCCGAGGGCGTCTTGGCGGCGATCTCCGGATAGTGATTGTTGAAGGCCAACAGATCGACGGTTCCCTCGGCAAGCCAGCCGGCGATGGTGTCGACGGCGTCGAGATTGAAGGTCTCGAAGCGCAGATGCAGGCGCGTGTCGCATCCGAGGCGGCCTTTAAGGCCGGCCAGCGCGCCGACGAATTCCAGAGCCGCCTCGGTTCCCCGCAGACCCGGTTCCCAGGACCAGGTCAGGCCATGGAAGGCGGTGGTGATGCCATTGGCCAGCATCTGGCGGTCGGTGTCCAGCAAGGCCAGTTCGGTAGCGAAATGGACGCCGGGGCGGGGCATGAGCTGGCGTTCGAAGGCGTCACCGTGCAGATCGATAATGCCCGGCAGTATCAGCAGTCCGGCGGCGTCGATGCGCAGGCCGGACCCGGCGGCACCGACGGCGCCGATCAGCCCGTTCTCGATGGTCACGTCGTCGGCGACCAGGATGCCTTCGGGGGACAAAAAGCGGCCGTTCACGATGCTGATGGTCAAAAGCGCGTCTCCGAAGTTATTTTCGGCTGTTACCACGGGATCGACGCGAATTTCGGTGAAGATTCCTTGACGATTAGATCTAAGGGCCCGTTGGAAAATAACTGCGTCATTTCCCAACGGGCCCTTAGATCTTCAGTGGCGGCGGACGCCTCCGCGTCCGCCGAGGCTCAAGCGCCGCTCGGGCTTGGCGTTTGTTGGGAAATGAAGCGATTATTTCCCAACAAACGCTAAGGTTCGAAGACCAGTTGCACCCGGTCGCTGGCGAAGCGGGCCACGGTGAAGAACACCGGGCGGCCGTCGGTATCGACGTTGAGGCTTTCCGCCTGCAGGATCGGCCGGTTGGCCGGCTGCTGAAGCGCCCGCAGGTCCTCGGCGCGCGGCATCCGCGCGGTGACCCGGGTGTGCCGGCGCAGATAATCGGCGACGCCGCAGCGCGCCAGGGCCTTGGTGATCGAGCCGGTGTCCCGGAAGGCGTCGGCCAGGCCGGGAAAGCGGTCCTTGGGGAAGTAATGGCTGGCCAGGCTGATCGGCCTGCCGTCGGCCTCGCCCAGGATCCGCAGCATCAGCACCGGGCTGCCGCGGGGAATATCCAGTTTGGCGGCCAGATCCTCGTCGGCCGGCAAGTCTCGTTCGTCCAGCAGCCGGCCGCCCGGCTCGCGGCGCGCGGCGCTGATGTTCTCGCTGAACCGGGTGCGTCGTCGAACCCGGTAATCGATGACATGTTCCTGGACGAAGCTGCCGCGTCCCTGTTCGGTTCGAACCATGCCCATGTCCGCCAGCGCCGCCAGGGCGCGCCGCGCGGTGTGGCGGTTGACGGCAAACTGCCGGGCCAGGTCATGTTCGGTCGCCAGGCGTTCGCCGGGCTTCAGCCGGCCGGCCATGATGTCGGCTTCGAGATGGTCGGCGATCTGCCGCCACACCGCCTTGCCGCCATGGCGGTCGATGTCGTTCGTCATCAAAGTTTCATCCCATCCCCCAGGACAGTGCGCGCATGATGTCCCCGGATGATCTAGATGTCTAGACAAATTGGGCAGATGTCGATGCGTGAAGCGGCGAATGAGCAGCGGCGGCGATGGATGTCCGTTCTCGCCAAGGCGGAGGCCTCCGAGATCGAGGACGCCTGGTCACGCCTGCGCCAGGTACCGGCCTATATATTTCTGCGACGCCCGGAAACCGGCCTGGTGATGGTTCGCGCCCGCGCCGGTGGCGACGGCCGCCCGTTCAATTTCGGCGAGATGACGGTGACCCGCTGTTCGGTCCGCCTGGACGATGGGATGATCGGGCACGCCTATGTCGCCGGCCGCAATGCGCGTCATGCCGAACTGGCTGCCGCTCTCGATGCACTGTTGCAGGATGACGGCCGCGGCCGCGCCCTGCGGGTGGAGGTGATCCACCCGCTGGCGGCGGCACAGGAGCGGCGCCGGATGACCGAAGGGCGCAAGGCGGCGGCGACCAAAGTGGACTTTTTCACCGTCAAGAGGGGCGAGGACCAATGACCTTGTCTCCGGGCTTCGATCAACCGGTGGCGGACGGCCAGGCGGTCTTTCGCGGCGCGCTGGACGCCCTGGCGCGGCCCGGTTCCGTTGTCGCCTTGACCGCCTTGCCCCCCGCTCCGGCACCGCTGCTGCCGGCGGCGGCGGCCTTGGTGTTGGCCCTGGCCGATGTCGACACGCCGCTGTGGCTGGATCCGATACTGCTTTCGGAAGCTGTCCTCGGTTATTTGCGCTTTCATTGCGGTTGCCCGATCGTCGCCCAGCCTTCCCAGGCGGTCTTCGCGGTGGTGGCCGAGCCGGCGACCATGCCGCCTTTGCATTGCTTCGCCCTGGGCGACGACGAGTATCCCGACCGCTCGACCACCCTGATCCTGCAATTGCCGGCCCTGGAGGGCGGCCCGGAGGTCAGTCTGGCCGGGCCCGGCAATGCACTGGCGAGGCGGATCGCACCAGCGGGATTGCCCGCCGGCTTTTGGGCCATGGCGAGGGACAACCACGCGCTGTTTCCCCGCGGCGTCGACCTGCTGCTGGTGGCCGGCGGCAGTCTGCTCGCATTGCCGCGTTCCTCCCGGGTGGAGGGCTGAGCCATGTATGTCGCCGTCAAAGGGGGCGAACGGGCTATCGACAACGCCCATGCCTGGCTGGGCGAGACCCGGCGCGGTGACCGCCAGGTCCCCGAACTGTCCCTGGCTCAGATCGACGGGCAGCTTGCTCTGGCGGTCGATCGGGTGATGACGGAAGGCTCGGTCTACGACCGCGAGCTGGCGGCGCTGGCCATCAAGCAGGCGCAGGGCGACCAGGTGGAAGCGGTGTTCCTGCTGCGCGCTTACCGTACGACCCTGCCGCGCTTCGGCTATTCCCTGCCCATCGATACCGGCGCCATGCGGGTTCGGCGTCGTATTTCCTCAACCTTCAAGGACGTGCCGGGCGGACAGATCCTCGGGCCGACCTATGACTACACCCACCGCCTCCTGGATTTCTCCCTGGCCGCCGAGGCCCCGCCTGTGGCGGCGCCGATGGCCGAAGACCCCGTCGATGACACCCTGCCGCGGGTGATCGACGTGCTGGGCCGCGAGGGGCTGATCGAAAGCGAAGCGGCCGGCGGCGACTCGCCGGTCGGCGACCTGACCCGCGAGCCAATGGCCTTTCCGGCGGGACGTGACCTGCGTCTGCAATCCCTGGCGCGCGGTGACGAGGGCTTCCTGCTGGCGATGGCCTATTCCAGCCAGCGCGGCTATGGCCACACCCATCCTTTCGCCGGCGAGATCCGCATGGGCGAGGTGACGGTGGAATTTTTCGCCGAGGAACTGGGCTTCGCTGTCGAGCTCGGCGACATCGCCGTCACCGAAAGCCAGATGGTCAACCAGTTCAGAGGCAGTGCCGAACAGCCGCCGCAATTCACCCGCGGCTATGGTCTGGCCTTCGGCCGTTCGGAGCGCAAGGCCATGGCCATGGCCTTGGTCGACCGCGCCATGCGAGCCGGTGAATTGGGTGAGGAGGCGACGGCGCCGGCGCAGGATCCCGAATTCGTCCTCGGTCACTGCGACAATGTGGAGGCGTCGGGCTTCACCCAGCATCTCAAGCTGCCGCATTACGTTGATTTCCAGGGCGAACTGGAACTGATCCGCCGCTTGCGGCGAAAGGACGGCGAATGACCACCGCCACGGGGTATAATTTCGCCTATCTCGACGAGCAGACCAAGCGGATGATCCGCCGCGCCATCCTCAAGGCGGTGGCCATCCCCGGTTACCAGGTGCCATTCGGAAGCCGCGAGATGCCGCTTCCCTATGGTTGGGGCACCGGCGGAATCCAGGTTACCGCCTCGGTGATCGGGTCGGCGGATGTGCTGAAGGTGATCGACCAGGGGGCGGACGACACCACCAATGCCGTCAGCATCCGCCGCTTCTTCGCCCGCACCGCCGGTGTCGCCACCACCCGTCGGACCACCGAGGCGACCATCATCCAGACCCGCCATCGCATTCCCGAAACGCCGCTCCGGGAGGGCCAGATCCTCGTCTATCAGGTGCCGATCCCCGAGCCGCTGCGCTGGCTGGAGCCGCGGGAATCGGAAACCCGCAAAATGCATGCGCTGGCCGATTACGGCGTCATGCATGTCAAGCTTTACGAGGACATCGCCCGCCATGGACGCATCGCCACCTCCTATGATTACCCGGTGCTGGTGAACGACCGCTATCTGATGCGTCCGTCGCCGATCCCCAAATTCGACAATCCGAAAATGCATATGAACCCGGCATTGCAGCTGTTTGGCGCCGGGCGTGAAAAGCGCATCTACGCGGTGCCGCCCTACACCAAGGTGGTCAGCCTGGATTTCGAGGATCACCCCTTCGAGGTGCAGCGCTGGGACGACTGCTGCGCCCTGTGCGGCGCCGCCGACAGCTATCTCGACGAGGTGATCACCGATGATCGCGGCGGGCGCATCTTTGTCTGCTCGGACAGCGACTATTGCACCGGGCGTATCGGTCCATGAACGAAACGCCGCTGCTCAGGGTCACCGGTCTCAGCCGCTATTACGGCGAGCGCGTCGGTTGCCGGGACATTGATTTCGACCTGTGGCCGGGCGAGGTCATGGGGATCGTCGGCGAATCCGGCTCGGGCAAGACCACCTTGCTCGATTGCCTGTCGGGACGTCGGCCGCCCAGCGCCGGGCGGGTCGAGTTCACGCTGCGCGACGGCAGCCAGGTCGACCTGTTCGCCATGCCCGAGCCGCGACGGCGCCTGCTGATGCGCACCGACTGGGGCATCGTGCATCAGAACCCGCGCGACGGACTGCGCATGGGGGTCAGTGCCGGCGCCAATGTCGGCGAGCGGCTGATGGCTGTCGGCCGGCGCAATTACCGGCAGATCCGCGGAGCGGCGGCGGCCTGGCTGGAAAAAGTGGAGATCGAGGCCGGCCGGATCGACGACCAGCCGACAACCTATTCAGGTGGGATGCTGCAGCGCCTGCAGATCGCCCGCACTCTGGTCAGCGGGCCGCGCCTGGTGTTCATGGACGAGCCGACCGGCGGCCTCGACGTGTCGGTGCAGGCGCGACTGCTCGACCTGTTGCGCGGGCTGGTCACCGATCTCGGGCTGGCGGCGGTGGTGGTGACCCATGATCTGGCGGTGGTCCGCTTGCTGGCCCACCGGCTGATGGTGATGCGCCGCGGCGAGGTGGTGGAGGCCGGTCTCACCGACCAGGTCCTCGACGACCCCCATCACCCCTACACCCAGCTTCTGGTTTCCTCAATCCTGCAGACGTGACAGCGATGATCCATGCCGACGGCCTGTCCAAGACCTATGTGCTGCACACCCAGGGCGGCTTGCGCCTGCCGGTGCTCGAGCAGACGTCATTCGCCGCCGCCGCCGGCGAATGCGTGGCCCTGCACGGCGCCTCGGGGTCGGGAAAATCGACCCTGTTGCGCTGCCTTT